>Ga0315314_1001166_pt1 | contig 24385 bp, 29 predicted proteins | sample TDP9_MG_FD_203631 | JGI IMG/M metagenome (GOLD analysis project Ga0315314, IMG submission 203631) | Freshwater sediment microbial communities from Lake Towuti, South Sulawesi, Indonesia - TDP9 | ecosystem: Environmental > Aquatic > Freshwater > Lake > Sediment | place: Indonesia: South Sulawesi... | reverse complement strand
CTACCTTTGTGAACTCAATGTGTATCTCGAACTTGCCCATTTCTGATGCTGATTTCTTTGTTATCGCTATTCCTTGTCCTTCTTTCAAACGTATGTCTGCCTTGTAATTGTCTAATGTTTTAGATGTATAGTTGACTCCGCTTAAGTCAACACCACTGAAGCCTGGGCCAGTTCCATAAATTTGTTGTATGGCTCTTCGGAATGAGGGATTAATCATAATGGCTCCCAGCTTATGTCCAGCCAAAAGCACAACTGGGTTCTTGTAGATTTTTATCTGTGTTGGCAGAGAAGCGTTGCTTGTATCCATTTTTTCCGGAGTTATTGACTCGCCGTTTCTTAACCCGTCTATCTTTTCAATCGTAAAATAAGGAAGTGTGTCGTCTCCGATTTCCTGTATCTCAAACTGTTTCAAAGTGACCGTTTTTCCGCTTGTGCTCCCATTAAAAAACCCCAGAATAGGCGTGACTGCTTCAGGTCTGATGGTTTCAGAGAAGAAATATGTTCCGTCTTCCGTGGAAAACAAGCAATAAAATTGGTAAGCATTGGTTAAGGGAATGGCAGGCAGATTTAGAGCGAAGCCTTCACCTTCTCTGAAAACCCAGCCTTGAGTCTGTGTGTCTATGTAACCTGCTCGTAACTGTTCAGCTTGATTCAGATTTGCTATGGTTTTCCCAAGCCATTTCGATGCGGTCAGCCTTAACGCCGCTGTAAAGTTTAAGGTTTGCATATTCATTGCTCTGTGGAAAACGCTGCTCACAGTTAACGATGGATTTTTCCTAACCAAGATTTGCGGTGGCAAATTAGGAATGTTCGTGTCCATCTTCACAACTGCAATGTCTGTTCCGCCTGAAAGAGCAGTTACTCGGCGAAATTCAATCACAGTTGGTAGCGAAGTGCTCTGCGTAGTCAATGGTTTTATCGTGATTCGTTTGATAATCAGGTCTACGTTAGAGCCTTTCTCATTCTGTATCGCCAATAAAGCCACGTGTTCAAAATATGGATGCCCAGCCATGGCTGAGAGGGGCATTTCTAATGAAGGTGGTGTTACATCATTGAACAAAAGATTAAGGAAATACGTGGCGTCAGGCAACTATGATGCCTCATCTGTAAATTCGACCCAAATGTCCACTAAGCCAGCGGCACCTGTAATGTTGTATATGCATAGGGCTTCATTCTGTCTGAGGGTTAGAGGCTGAACGTTTGAATCTCCGTAGCCAGCATCCCAAAGGATATTCAAAGGCACAAGGCATTCCCATTCATCTGAGGTTGCTGCAGAAACCGCGGGTTCATCCGACGACCATACGTATCGACGTATAACTGCTGCCGTTCCGGTTGGGGTCCCTCCTGTTCCAACCACAACTCCGTCTAACGCTGGATTCGTAGTGTCGTGGGATAATGGAGTAATTGCTGTGTGACCTGATAATCCAGCTCCTGTTAGTCTCCTTATTTCGCCAGCACAAATTACGCCCGTAACTGCAGCTGTTTGGTTGTTAATGAAGCCAATCCTTCTGATTCTTAGCACTCTTGCGCCAGTGTTAAGTATCATTAGCATGTTTTTGTTTGCTGCAAATGCAATTGCCTGCGCCCAAGCAGTCCAAGTATTCGCCATTTAGCTCACATTTCTCCTTCAATTCATGTTCGTGAAATCTCTGCGAGAGACCCGTCAGGGTTCCATGAAAAAGTGAGAGTGAAGATCAATTCTTCGCCACTGTAAGCCTTCAAGGTTGCAAGCGTTCCATCTGGGTTCCATGTGAAGCCAAGCTTTGTGATCTTTTTTCCACTTGGCGGAGCCATAATGTCCATTAGGGCACTGTGAATCGCCTTGTAGGCCTCTGCATATTGCCCGTATGGAATTTCACTCATTCACGAGTCTCCGTCACTGTGATTCTTTGTAGTAGCTGACGCCCATTAGCATGGCGTTTGCGATGGCTTCGACAACGATGATGATTGTTATGTCGCCTTGAGATAGAATGACGGTGCATGCTGTCTGAATTCCCTTGACAATCGCCAACGCCACTGCCAATTTGGGTTTGAAACTAAATCCCGTCTTTATTCACCTCCTTTGCCGGTTCAGCTTCCCACAGTTCCCAACCGAATTTGACGGCGTTCTTGCGAAACTCTTCTATGCGAATGAAGCCTAACTCAGCAGCCTTGAGAAGGTCAGCCACTTCAGGGACAGGAGCCTCTTCCATCCCCCAGTTTAGGCGAACCTGAGCTTCTGCTGGATTGAAACCAGCTTGAGCCAGAACCACATCGAAAATGTCTCTTTCAACTTGACGTTTTATGTAGCGTTGAGTAGGCTTGATCAGCATGTCTTGAAGGTCTAAGGCAGCCTTCGCAGAGGCTTCAGTAAAGCCCGGCGTGCTAAACAAGCGCGGTAAGGGCGTTTCGCAACCAAGATAGAACTGGTTTATGATGTGGTCTATGTAGTATTCGAATCGTGCTCTTGGGTCGAGCATTACGGGTTTTATGTCGCCTTTTCCGCTGTAGAAGAGCCAAGCGCCTTCTTCTGGGCGGTTCTTGATGACGCCTTCAAATTTCTGGATTGTTTCGTCGTTAGCCTTTTCAAGCAGAGCCAGAACGTCTGGTCCTGCATACTTTTCGAATATTTTTGGCATGATGCGTTCGATTTTGGCTTTCATCCAAGCGTAGCTGGGTCTCTGGTTGCTGTTGAAGACAAGCGTGTGAAGCAGAACTTGCAAGATTCCTGTGCCAAACCCTGATGCCGATGTGCAGTTGATTTTCCAGTGAATGGCGACTTGTGGCTTGAGCGTTTGTCCGCCGTATTTGTTTGCGAGTTTGTAGCCTTCAGTTTTGTAGGGAAGCTTGAGTTTTTCTTTGCTTAGGAAACTGTACTCGATTTTGTCGATGGCGTCTATTGGAAGCCTCTTGAGTTCTTGCACTTTTTCAGGCGTGATTTTGAGCCAGAAATCGTTTCCGCATGCGATTAGAATTCGAGCCATGTCATTGAGTAAGGCGTCAAGGTTCACGTCCTCGTTGAAACTGTCAACAACTTGTTTGGCTTCCTTTGCTTTCTCATATTCTTCGCTCACTGTGGTATAGAAGCCCATGCCTACCGTGGCAGCGCTCAGAAGATCCACTGAGGCTTTGCAGCATGCATCCCTTTCGTAGAGCTTCATTATGTCGCTTAACGGGATTTCTGGCGTTTCAAAAACCGTTTGGCTGTTTGGGTAGGCATAGCCTGAACGTGTCCGTTTTGTGAAAGCTTCGGCTAAACGCTTTAGAAAGCTCAACTCTGCAAGCCTTCCAGAAGTTTCTTTCCTTTCTCAGTTATGCGGAAGGGAGCACAGTGTCTTCGTTCAGCCTTTTCCACGTAGCCATTTTGAATCAAGTAGCGGAGTATGCCGTCGAAGGTAGCGTGGGTTCCGCACTTCTTAATGGTGCGTTTCTCAAGCTCTGCCCTGCGCAGAGGTTGTTTGCTGAGCTCCGCTAAGACGGTCTTGGCAAGGTTTAGCCTTTCGTTCAAGCGTCTCATGTGCAGACAACCTCAACGGGTTTTTGAGTTGAATAGAAAGGGGGAGAATGGTTGGTGCAGACCATCAGAATCTGCAGGTCTCGTTTGCCGTCTAAGCCGTAAGTGTTAGGCGCCATGTCAGGCGTGTAAGGAGTCATTTCAGCCTTGCATGTTGGGCAGTAGCGCCAGCAGTCGCAGACGATCAAGTCGTTTTTGCGGTGTGAGTGGTAGATTCTTCCGCACTTTGGGCATTTGCCTTCGTATTTTTCCATTCTGCGTTAACCTGGATGGCTATGGCTACAGCGATGTGCTTATGTTGGTCATCTTTGCTACAGCCTTGCTTCGTAGGACGCCTAAGCCGAAGCGTGTTGTGGCTCTGACGCCGTATTCGGCTGTTTTTGGGTCTTGCCAGTCTTCAACGGTTACGTCTCTTCGCAAGAGCATGACCGCAGCTACACGAGTGTCAATAGCATAGGCTGTTCCGTTCGTCGCAAGAGTGCTTGCTTGGACTCTCATGCCGAGAACGCTTGTGACCACGCCTTGCTCCAAGTCTGTCTGTCCAGAGGGCAAGTATTGGGCGTGGATGAATTTGTCATCGTTGAGTAGTTGATGTAGTTGTGTTTCGTGCACTACGAGGACTGTTGGTCTCCAGTTTTCGCCTCTCACAGCATTGTGGAGTTTGAGGAGTCCGTTCCAGCTTAGAGCAGCTCCGCCTCCAGCGATTGGAGCGCCTCCTGCAAGGTCTGCGTCTGCGATGGCTCCGTAGAGCGAGAGTATCTTGTTTGTTTCTTTTTCGCCTAAGGCTCTTCCGATGTTCTCAACAGCGTTGTCCAACACGTTCCATGTGGCGTCTTCCAAGTATTCCCTGGTCCATTCGTCAGAAGCCTCAGCCAGAACGTTCGTGCTGACGTCGATTGTGCTCTTTTTCTTTCCGCTAAGCCTTGTCACAGCGCCTTCAGCATACTCGTAGGCTATGGCTCCTACGTCGAGTGGAAAACGTTCCAAAGCTTCACTTGTTGGTCGCACATTGATTATGTTTCTGCCAATGAGTTCAGGCCATGCAGCCTCGACGAGCGTATCGTGCATTTTGCCAAGTGCGCCAGTCATGTCACTGAAGAAGCCTTCTTTGACGCCCGTTGCGCAGTAGCGTTTTACGAAGGGGTGCGAGGCTGCTTTTTCTTTTAGTTTCTCGTAAAGCTCCTTGTGTTCTGTGTCCTTCGCCATTAGACTTTCAAAAAGTTTTGGCTTCAAGCTGTCACTTCTCCACGAAAATGAAGAGCAAATCATCGGCTGCAGTCGTGGTTTCCAGTGCCCATCCGAGCTTCAGTGTCCACGAGTATGTGGCTGCTCCGCCCTCGTTGATGTCAGCCAGAGCAACGATTCGTTTGCTTGCATCAGCCCCCTTCACTGCTTTTCCGCGAGTTATTGCGCCACCAGCTTTGACTTTGACTCTGCCACGAATTAGAACTGGACACATGGCGCCTAAGGCAACTGTGTCCGTGGCTATGCCTATGCAGTTTTGGTCAGCTGCTGCTGGGCTTACCTTGTCGTCTGCTGAAAGATAGACTGGGTCGCCTTTGGTTATGGCTGCTGCAGCTTCGAAGGTTTCGATGATGGCGTTTGGGTCGTCTGTTTCGCCTATTGCCATCCAAGTTTTTCCAGAAACATCAGCCATTCTACTTTACTCCATTTTTGGTTTCTGGTTTCAACAGTTCGTCCTGCTTACTCCCAACTGTGACTTTTTGTGACTGTGACTCAAGCTTGCGGACTACGCCACGAAGCTCTTGACAGAGTCTTTGAGGACCAAAACTCCAGCTTCTTTCAACGACTGGGCTGGGTAAAACGGATTGGATGAGGCTTATGGCTTCTTTAACTGGGATTGCAGGCTCGTTTTTGGGTGGCTCTTTTAGAAGACTTTCAGCCAAACTGTTCGGTTCCTCTTTTGGCTTTTCAGTTTGTGGCTTCTTGTTTTCTTTCAGATTCTCACTCTCTTTCGATGGCGTCTGCTGGTTTGCAGAATCGTCTTTTGGGGCAGGGTTCTTAGACTCAACAAGGTAGTGAGGATGCAGCAAGAACCAGTCTCGGATTTTGTTCTCGTTCCACATTTTCTCTTTTGAAAAGAGGATGGATTGTATGCGCTTTGATTCGGGCTGGTTGCGGAGTCTGCTTATGAGGGCTAATATTCCGTTTTCTCTGTCCAGCCAAATTGTGCTGAAGTGTTCGGGTAAGAATGCGTAGGGGTCTCGGTGAAAGCCTAAGACATACTCGCCGGGCGTGATGTATTCTTTTCCGTCAACTTTGAAGTCGTTTATCAAGGCGACTGAGTGGAGTGGAAAAGCCTGTTCTTTTGTCTGCAGTTTTTCCATGATTTGAATGTTGGTTTCTGGTATGCCTGGAACAGCTACGAGGCTTAATTCGGCGTTGTGCAAGCCGTGAGGAACTTTTCCGTCCAGAATGTCAAGGGTTTCGTAGTCTGCACCCACGCTAACGTGCTGAATCAAGCCTTTACGGATTTTGTCTGCAGTTTCATCATCATAGACTTCTGCTTCGTACCAGAGGTTTTGTCCGTCCCATTCGGTTTTTGTGACTTTTCCAATGGCGTTAGGCACGGCAATATGCTCGACGTAGACAGGAGCGGAAACAAGCTTGTTGGCGAAATTCTGCAACTCTTCGGGCGTGTAAATGTTGAAGTTTCGGCTCATGCCAGAAGTAATGGCGACGCCGCGAATTCGAAGAGGCTTGTCAACAATCTTCTCCAAAACTTGAAAAGGCAATATAACGGAGACATGCTCTTTGACTAAGCCTTCACGGTGCCTTTCATACCAAGCCTTGGCTTTCTCCAAGTCCCAGCCTTTGGCTTTATCAAAAAGATAGCTTTGCACGGTAGTCTTGTCTTCGCCTTTGAGCTTGCCGACTACCGCCTTGATGCCTTCTTCCTCGCTTATCGTGATAGTGCGGAGGCTATCGTGCTCAAAATCTTCAGGGTTGCGATGTCCGGAGCGAATGTATTGGTCAGTTTCTTCCCATGGCAGAGCCTTGAACCAACCTTTGTCATACTCTGCCCATTAAGATTATATCATTCAAAACATAAGTTGAATTGTGCAATAGGCTGGTCAAAGAGTGGCAAGAAAACACATTGTAAGGGTTGTTTTGAGTCGACAGCATAAGGAGTTATTAGACCAAATATGCGAGAAGCTGGGACAGAGCGAAAGCGAAACCCTACGCATGGCATTCTTGCAATATGCCGAGAAGTTAAGTTTAGTTACGGAAAAAGTCCACAGCTAATTATGGTCTCTCAGAGTGCGCCTTACCAACAAAAAACGTTGTTTCTCTTTCTTCTATCCATAGTGTTATTTTTACGAGCTTCCTATTCTTCTTTCTTAAGAATGATATTTGAAATCTGTTCTCGTCCGTATACTTTCGTTCACTTGCGGGGGTATGCAGAACAACACCTATCAGGGCTTCTTCCGTAACAAAACGATGTCTCTGCAACCATCTGTATGCTGCAGGCCCAAGCTCGACTCCTTTGCTCATGTTAACTGCAAATATGAATTCTATTTATTAATTTAGAAATCGTTTGGAAGCTTCTAAACGCTTATTAACGTGTATCCTCTGTATACAACATAGGTGTGATTATGAGCGAAAAAAGTAATCGGTTGTTTGGTGCTCCAATAACTATGCACAAGAGAGGCGAGATAACGGACTCTACCGTCTTAGAGGAAATTATGAAAAAGCCTGGCGTAACAGTTTCCGAGATTGCTGAGACTCTTGGATGGTCTAATGGAAAAGTTGATGGAAGTGTAAACCGATTACTGCTAAGAGGGAAAGTTTCAGTAAAACATTATCTCCAACGAGGAATGTTGGTAAAAAGGGTTTATCCAGAAAAATATCCCGTCAAGCCCCGTAACACTATTGAAGTTCCTGAGAAGATGGTTGATCGCGGCTTATGGAAAGAAGGTGCGGTTGTGTATGCATTGTCACGCTCTACAATGGGCATTGCACCAAAGGAAGTTGAGGAATGGGACAGGAAGGCGTTCTTTAAAGACTGCGCTGATGTCGGAAAAGACAAAGAAAATATTATTGTCACGCTCCCTGAGAGATTCTATGATTTTTATCAATTGGAAAACTCTGAGATGAGTCTATCAACAGTAGGAAACTTTGTCTTGGCGACTGTTGAATCGATGTTACCAGTTAAACTGCCACCAACATATCCCGAAGAGGGAAGATATCCGATAGCTCGTTACCGAATAACACTTGAAAGTGAAAGAATCGAGGGCGTTTCCTCCAACCTCCATTTTGTTTACTTGCGGGAAGGAAAGACTAAGGAATTGACGTTCTTCTCAGAATCTCGTTATTCCATTGTAAACAAGCAGCCTGAGAAAATACTTACCGCAATAAGCTCTGAACCACCTAAAGAGCTCATCAAAGTACCTGTGGGGGCAAAGTGATATGGAAGTAAAAAGCAGTTTAGATAGTGCTAAAAAATCATTGGCAGACCTTGAGTATGTCGACTTTGAGGTTGAAAGGGAAAGCTGGAACAAGTATAGACTTAAAGATGGCGCTATTCTCAAAACCAAGTTTGTACTGATCAGTGCGCTCGCTGAAAAAGGCTTCAAAGACAAAATCAAAAGATCAAAGACAGAAAAAGGGGTTGGTATAGGGTTCACATTTCAGTCGAGCAATGTTATCGGAGTTGAGGTCCCACCTGGTTTAATGGGAGAACCTAACACTGCGCATTACTCTCCTCAGGAACTTGAAGCTTCGGTTGTTGAGGACGAAATAGATTTCGAAACAGTTGCAGAGTCGTGGAATGCTTATAGACTAAATGATGAAATTTATATGAAAGTCAGGAACTCACCCATACGTGTTAGGCGAACGAACAAATCAGACAGCCGAGGTGTGCCTATCTATTTAGTCGATTTCACGGCTGATGTGAAAGTTCTTCCAAGGAAATAAGTGCCGCATCTTAGAATGAAGAGAAGCTTGCTTGGTCGAACCATATCCAACCCGAGATTGATAATGAAACGACTGTCTTATATGTTGATGCAATAGATTTCAGTCACTACCTTCGCTTGACCCCTCGGACTACATGTTCCATTCTACGGATTCATTCCAGAGGACATCGAAGAAGTTCTTACACTGCTGAACCAGTGTCCTATTTGTTGTCCAGATTCCCGCCTCATAATTCTGATCGAGTCCATCTGTTTTGGGGTCAGCCGAAGAAACTAAGGCTGCACTATTACCAAATACCATCAGTCTGGCATGATTGGTTTCATGCTGTCGGACCAAACCATTTTCTCGTTTCACTCTTCTGGTTGCATTAATATTATCTCGCTCGTTCTGTCGATAGAGTGGAACGATAAGGCGTACCTGAACCCCTCTTCTCAGTGCTCTGATTAATTTGTCAACAAGTGCGTTATCAAAATACCCGGTCAGTATTATCTCATCTTGATCTGTGCTTGCATCGATAGCTTCTGTCACTTTTTCCTTGATTTGTCTGGTGTCAGGAGAAGTGCAGACAAATTGATGTTCAGCTGTTTGTATCTGCGTTATTGCATCGCATATGAGGTCTATTTTAGGGAGTCGGTCATACACTTCCTTTGGGTGAGCAAATCTTTCCTTAAACAAATCCAAAAGGGTTTTTATCCAGTTTTGACAGTTTGCGACAAACCTATCTTTGTCCTCCTGTCTTATGCGCTCACGCTCTCCGTAATTGTCTCTGAAATGGTTTGACCATGCTTCTATATCTGTTAGCAGATTTCCAGAAATATCTACCCTTCTAAAGGTAGCAATTGTCTCGCCCAAAATCTCTGAAATACTGTCTTTCCCCTTGACTAAACCGTCGGTATTTCCAAGTATAAGTAAAGACTGTAAGGCAGTTCCCAACCAGAAAATGTCTCTTTCCGCATCGCCCATCTCGCACACCTTGTTAGTGCCCGAACTATGGGCTTGCAGGTTTCAGTTTTGGCAACAATTCGTTTTCAATCCAACTCTTGCCCGAGCCTGATAATCTGTACGAATATGAACCTCGGCTACCCTCTTTTATCACAAAAGCCCTCATCTGACTCAGGTTTGATGAAATGTAAGGCATTTCCACACTTTTCCAGTTATTAGCCACAAGCTCTGTCAGTTCGCCCATTGATACTGGGTTCGGGCTCTTGGCGTAAAGGATTAGACCTATCACCTCTCTTGCTGTTAGTTTTTCTGGAGGAATTGTTATGTGCGGTTTTCCATTCGTTCCATATTCAATTACTCCAGTGGCTTCGGGCTTTGATGGGGTAATCGTTACTGGAGTGGGTGCAACAGGAGACTGAAGTTTCTGTTTCACTGCTTCAATGATGCCGTCAATACTTTCTTCTGCAACGCCGATACTCAAAAGTGTGTTCCGCAAGTCTGTTGGAGAATCGCCCTCAACACTGATTTCTCCGAAGCTCGTTTTTATTGTGAGACGGAATTTTCCCAACCTCATGACCTCTTTGTCTTTCTGATAGTAATAGGCAGTAGAATAAGTATATAAAAAGTCACACTACTCATACAAATAAGAGCCGATTACAAGAAGACATCAATGAAAAGACAAGGTTTAGTGTGCGTGTGTGTGCGTGCACGCTTCCGCCTACACTAATAGTCTCTCTGTTTCTGTAGAATGTAGTTAAGAAGAATAATAGCCTCTCCCCTATTCAACCTCTGTGTTATTCTTCTGAGGCTTGTCTTACTGTATCTATCTATAGTTAGTTACAGTAAGCCTCATTAGTTTCTCTCTGGTCTCTCTGCACACGCACACACTAAGTGTTTTCTGCTTTCACCTCCTCTTCTCTCAGGCGTACATCCAAGAGAGTCAGCTGTCTGAGTTTCTCTTTCATGTGTTCACTGACATACTGCTCGATTGTTGCGATGTCTATTCTGTAAATGTAGATTCCCAAGGGATTCTTTGCTGTGGTCTCCAAGAAACCCAGGTCTTCTGTTAGCATTTTCATGTATTTCTGTATTGTCCGTTTGTCAGCTCCAACGTGAACCTTAATCAGCTTCTCAACATGAGTAGAGGGAATCTGCAGTCGATAGCCTTCTCTTAGAATTTCCTCAACAAGTTCAACGCAGTTCTTAAACGCTTTACTTACCATTTGACTTATCCGCTCCATGCGGGGTTTATCCAATCAGGTTATGGAGTTTCGAAATTGGATGTCCTTTCCATCCTCGTTTAAGCATGTCTTCGGTTGTTTCGTCTGTTTTTGCTATGGATTCCGAGATTGCCTTCAGCTCGTGTCCCTTTGGAAACCATATCAGCCATTTTCGGTCTGGAAAGAAGTGGTCATCAGTGCTGACTTCGAAGATGCATGCCGCGACTTCTCCGTCGCATGGGTCTTCTTTTCGGTATAGGGCTTCAACAAACTGTTTTGGGAAGCCTTGGAACTTGCCTTGTCCTTGGTCGCTGTTGAAGGTGCGGTCTATTTTAGCTTCTCCCGTATGAAAGACTTGGTTTTTCCGCAAAAATCTCACAACCGCCTTTAGCCTCAAAGGCTATTCCTGAATGATTTTTAGAATGCCTTCGCTTTCGTTGAAAATGAGGAGTTTAACCCTGGCTCCTTCAGCTCGGACTATGCCTGCAAACTGCTGGTCTATTTCGCCAGTGTAGTTAACCCTTTTCGCCCCGCTGAAATAGACCAGTTCAACGATGTTTCCGTTAGTGTCTTCTCGATAGAACAGTCTACCGCCGTTTTTTACGCCAACCTCGATGATGCTTTTGAAAAGCTCTTTATCCTTTACATCGCCTGAAAGCCTAAAACTCATGGTATCCACATTCCTTCAGTTGAACCTAAAGGCTTGGCAAACTCTTCCGCAAGTTTTTGATAGTCTTTCGGATGCTGCTCCAACTCGGCAACTGTCGTTCGTTTTTGAACTTCAAAAATCAAGATATGCCCGTTGTTTTTGTCTACGCCATAGATGCGGAAGATAATCCGATAGAAAATTCCATGCTGGTCTATTGATTTTCGCATAGCGCAATGGTGGACTGGTTTAGCCGCATCCACTTTTTCCTTGAATTCCTTAATATCATAGACTATTTCCTTCATTGTATTCTTCCTCGGATTATTGCTCTTTCAAGTGGTGTTAGGTCCCATGTGGCGAGAACGCCGAACAGGTTTGGTGTCAGCTGCTTCAGCAGAATTGGATCTTTGGGTGGGACGGGTTTCCACTCTTCGACTTCCCAGAGAATGTGATAGTTTTTGAGCAGGACGCTGACTTCGTTGACGAGGATTTTGGCTGGAATGATGGGAACGAGTGTTTGGATGTTTTTGTTGCCTTTGATGTCGTTTTGCCAGTTGTCTAATGGGATTTCGGTTTTTTGTGGAATCCATTTGAAGGTTTCTGGAGGAAGTTTGACATCGCCGAATGTTTTTCTTGGAACCGTAATCCATCTTTGGTCGGCATATACTGCGCTTCCGTCTTTGAATTTGTAGCAGTAGCATTGTTTGGCGTCTGCGCGGCATATCGCAAGTTTTGGGTCTCCGTCTTTGTTTAGGCCTGCTTTTAGGAAGCTTTCATAGATGTCTATGATTTTCTTTCCGTAGCGCATGTGTCCGTAAACGGCATGCTGGTCTTTGTAGATCTGCTCTTTTCGTAGTTTGGCGTTTTGCTTGAGGGCTTGCCTCAAGGCGTTGAATTCCGCTTCAGCTTGCTCTTTGGGTAGAGTAAGCTCTTCAACTTCCATAGACTCACTTCTCCTTCTGTACTGCAACCGGCATGGCGTGAGGGTTGTCCTTCTTGTAGGATTTTATTCCAAGCCTGATGAGGTGTTCCATGAATGTGCTACGCTTTGTTATGCCGCGGAGCCTATCAATTTCTCTTAGGAGTTCTGGTTCGATGGTGAATCCGATTTTTACTTTCATTTGCTTGTGCTCCTGAGTGTTCTGCGGATACTTGGTATACTACGAAGACTTTATAAACCTAATCCCACTAATCATACTCGTAATACTTTAGATGTGGGACTCATGAAAACGCTCAAAATATCGGATGATGTCCACCAGAAGCTCACGTCGATGCTCGGCGAGTTAATGGCGCAGACAAGCAAGATGCAGACATACCAAGACGCCATAGAAGCCATGCTGAATCAATCTGTAATATTGCCTCCAGAACTACTGGCGGAGATTGAGAACTTCATAGAAGAAAACAAGCACTTAGGCTTCACAACAAGAGAGGAGTTCATGCGTGATGCGGCAAGATGGCGACTGAAGTTCCTCAGAGAAAATTCCGAATACGTAGAAATTCCAAGAGAAAAGTATGAGAAGCTTGATGCAGCTGTTAAGGAGATGGATACTCCCTATCATAGTGCATCAGACCTCATAAATAAACAGGTTGACGAGGTACTGGAAAAATACGATACATGGCTTGAAGAAAAAGAACAACACGAAAAAAGACAAAGGAAGAGAGGATAAAAATAGTAGAAATAACAAGTTTTTTAGGAATACAAATTCCACTATTAAATGGTGTTAAGAATGAGTAGAAGCGTTAAGTGTCCTGCATGCGGTCGCGAGCTTTCGAGTAAGCCTCTTAAAACGTGGAAATTCAGGTTTTACGACGTGAAGCGATACGAGTGTCAACATTGTAAGACCAAATTTAACATCTACGATAGCCCAAAATCGAAATTTATAATCTCGAGAACACGGCGTAAATGAGTAGGTTTGGCGATGAGTGGCAAGGCTTTAGCTGAGGCTGAGAGGGCTTCTTTAAACCTGATTCTGGAGGATCTTCACTATCTTTTTGATAAGGAAGAGGTTACGCGTGATGAAATAGACAATGTGTTGCAGAATCTCAAGAGTGATGAGGTGAAGTCGTATCTACAGAGTTTGAGGTATGGTTCAAAGCCTGAGACTGCTCTAAGAGAGTCTTTTATTGCTGGAAAATCTATTCTCTTGAAGTATCTTTTTGGTGAGGCTGTTCCAGAAGTCAGGTCAAACGGTTTCATTGATTATCTGATTAAGGATGAGATGGGCCGTGGCATAGCTTTAGAACTTAAGCCTCTTTTTGAAGCCGAAGTAGAATTTGACAAGGCTGGGAAGCCTATACTTAAGAGGATTAGGCAGAAGAGGATTAGGCCTGAAGATTACAAGGAGCAGATTCTCAAGTACATACAAGAAGGCGAAGCCCAATTCGTTATTTTGACGAATTTGAAGGATTGGTTCTTTTATAGCAAGGAGCTTACGCCAAGAGAAGTGAAGCCATTCTGCGAAATCAGTTTCTTTGACTTCATTAAAGAGTATGATGTTATAGGAAATTTAAGGGACTACTCGGAACGTAAAGAGTTTGAATCGATCAGGTATGAGCTTGATAAGTGGTTCTTGGAGAGCTTAAAGACTTGGGTGAAGAAGCTTTCCGAGGTCGAGTTTTCGGTTGATGATAGGAGAAAACTTGAGTTAATAATAGGCCTGGTTAATAAGTTCATTTTTGTTCAGACTCTTGACGATTATGGTGTTATAGAGTTCAACTGGATTAAGAAGCGTTGGAATTATCACGAACAGATGTGGCAGAGAAAAGGAAAACTCATGGTCTTAGAAAAATTCTTCGATGAACTTGACGACTGGTTTTATCTCTATTATGACACAGAACTCTTTAAAGAAAAAATCCTTCCATACGTCAAGCGAGAAAATGAAAATATCAGTAGACTCTACAACAACCTTCAGTTAGTACTTGGATTAACTTATCTACAGGTGCCCTTTGGGGCTCTGAAAGGGGTAATGCAATATAACTTTAGGTATATCGATGAGGATGTACTTGGAAAGGCTTACGAAAAATTCTTGGCAGACGTTAGAAAAGAAGAAGGCGTCTATTATACGCCCAAATACATCACACAATACATCGCAGAAAATACTGTCGGCAAAGTCTTCAATGATTTATTGACTGAAATAAGAGAGGAACTGGCTAAAGAGAATTTTGCCGACGTAAAATCTTTGGTGATGAAGTTTGTTTCTCTACGAGTTTTGGATCCTGCATGTGGTTCAGGTTCTTTTCTCATTAAAGCGATTAGGATAATTGCAGAGAAGTATAAGGAGCTTGGTCAGCTTATCGAAAGCTACGTCAAGAAGTATTCTAATTATGCTGGAACGCTTCACCTCCCGAAAGAAACCAGGGCAAAATTGGAATTGCTATCTGAAACAAGTGAGACAATAGGGCCAAAGAGCAATAGAGAACTGATTGCCCGAATTCTTGTCAGACATATTCATGGCGTTGATCTGGACAATAGAGCACTTGAAGTTGCTAAAGTGAATATATGGTTAGAAGCCATTAAGCTTGCACCCAAAGAGTTTAGGTATGATAGACTCCCTCCAGATACAAATTACATCCTGCCTAATCTTGAAATGAATTTGTGCAATGGCGACTCTCTTGTTGGCTTACCAGATGAATTGGCGATAGAGCATCTGTCCCAAAATCATCGACTGGATATAACTAAACTGTTTGATTTAAGACGAAAGTATCTTGAAAATCAGGTCGATCCAAAGTTGGTGGACGACATAGAGAAGATAAAGTATGAAATTAGAAAGACATTGGATGAGGAATTTAGGAACTACTTGAAGACAAAGCAGCTTCCGATAGAAATAGCAGATAAAACAAAGCCGTTCCATTGGCCATTAGAGTTCTGGTATGCTTTCTTCGACGAGACTTGTGAACCTATGTCAGTAGTTGAGTGTGGTTTTGATGCGGTAATTGGCAATCCGCCGTATGTAGATTACAGATTAGTTAAGCCATTGGAACTTCATAGATTCTTCAAGGCTCTTTACCAAAGTTGCATTGGGAACAAGGAGAAGTATAATCTATATGTCATCTTTATAGAAAAAGGAGTGAAATTATTAAAATCAAAAGGTTGTTTCTCTTACATTAACCCTATACAAGTCATGTCTGCATACATGGCCTTGCCTTTAAGAAATTTTCTTTTAACAAAGTATAGTATACGTGAAATTGTGGACCTTTCGAACGTTAGAGTCTTCGAGGAAGCTGCAACATATCCCATACTTCTCTTTGTTGACAATAGAGAACCTAAATCAGATAACAAAATCAGGATTATCTACAAAACTACTGAGAACGAAATCATTGCCAGAAAAATTAAGTTCAATGAAGCAAGTCAAATTGACTTTGCTCAGAGAGAAGACAGAGTTATACTGATTGACTGTCGAAGCGAAATCTTGGAATTAATCAAGCAAATGGATAAAAACAAAAGACTCTATGAAATCATTGATCTAAAGTGGGGTACATCCCAATCGGGTTATGGAAAGAAGAAAATCACAAGCGACAAATATAGCAAGCTGCCTGAAATTGAGAGAGGAAACTATGTTCCTCTTGTGCAATCAGGCGATGTGGTCAGGTATATAATTAGTTGGCAAGGTGAGTACATTCAGAAATCGATTTATCCTCAAAAGCAACTGGAGCTATTTAAAAGCCCCAAGATTGTCATTTCCAGACAATCCCTATTAATAGAAAGCGGGTACGATGCAGAGAACCATTATGCACTTGGCAAAGTGGCTTTCACATCATACTTCAAAGAAGACTTTGATCCTATAATCTTATTAGCATTGTTAAATTCTGATCTGCTTGATTTTTATTTTAGGAAGGTTTACGAAACTCTTCATATGGCTGGCGGATATATTCGGTATGACATCCCATATCTCTATCAACTACCTGTAGTGGTGCCATTAAGTAGGACTTCTAAGGACAAAAAATCATTATTTGAACAGATCGATGCGGGTACAACACAAATCATTAGATTGAGACAAGCAAGAAGGAAATTTATCGACCTATGGTGTACATGGGCTACACGTCTAAAGACTCAAGAGAACTCTTTATACCAAATTCTGATTAATGATAGGGAATCAACAAGACGAGGAGACTTCGATAAAGCATGGTTTTCTAAGGTAGCTTGTTATCCTGATAGCTTAAATGACACCTTGCAGAGAGAGTTTAAGAAATTCAAAATAGCTGGCGATGCTGAGAAACCGAGCCTAAGAGTTTATGGGCTACTCGAACAAAATAAAGAAGAACTTGTTTACGAAGTGGAATTTAGCAATAGAGAGTTAATGCTGCACGTTTATAGTTCGTTAGTGCAAGCCCTAACATCCAGAGTGAAAATCAAGAATCTCTATGACCTCTTAACCAAAACAATGATCCCTATTATAAAGGAAGTAAACGTAGACCCTAACAAATTAACACCAAACATAGTCAAGAAAACTCAAAATGAGTTTGAGAAATGGCTTGAAGACGGGAAAAAAGGAGAGATAGAAGCCGATATTGTGAAGATAGACTACAAAATTGAGAACAAAGAAAGCCAAATAAACACTCTGATTTTCAAGCTGTATGACCTAAAGGAAGAAGATGTAAAGATAGTCTTCGACTCTTTAAAAGCTCCAGCTACCTATCAAGCAAAAGTCTTTGAATTCCTCAAAGTGATATAGCTCAAGATATTTTCTGGTTAAGAGAAAATTTAGTCCTCGAATCAGCATTATTTCAAGTTTTCACATAAACCTTCCTCAATTCCTGCAGCATATGTCAACTAACTTGACCACAGGCTATAAATTCGCTTCAAGTTTTCTTTTTATGTACGTGTTACGGAATCCAACACGACCGTAATATTCATCTCCCCAGAATCTAACTTGCGGTGTTTTGGTGCCTCCTGTAATAGCAACTCGAGCTTTCAATCGTTTCCTAAGCTGGCTATATTGGGTGCCAAGCGCACCGCTTACTCTTGGAAAGTTTACATCTACTATAGGAATCGAGCATTTTCGGAATGCATTTACAAGGTCTTCGGTCACTGTTCCACCTTGAGTTAATAGATTGAAAACGACTCTTGCTCTGCCACTAATATGCCTGTCAACAGTGGCACATGAATCTCCATACCCCTTCAAGAAAGATTTGATCACTTGATCTCCTCCTTTAAGAATACGATTAGGAATTCTTCCTTGAATGCCCAAGTTGGCATTCGTAGGAATTCCGATGTCCTTGGCGATTTTTAAGAGAGATTGGCTGGATATGGAAACTTCAACTGATGAAGTTTGATTGTTGTAATCTACAAAAATCTTTGCGTTTTCGTCTATTGATGAGATGATAATCTTACTTAGTTCTTGCTTCGCAAAGCTTGTATGACCTTTGCGAGCTGCGAGTCCTCTGCATGGTATTCGAATTACTGAGGAATTCTGTGACAATTCGCCTCGGGCTACGAGCATTCCTAAAATATATGAAATGTCAGGGTCAATAGCCTTTGTTCTCAGCAAAGGAACACGTGTTTTCTTTACTTTTTCATTTTTTATTCTTGTTCTATTCCAATGGTACGAATGAGACTTCATGGCTTGGTAATCTTTAATCACTTCAGACGTGATTTGTCGAGCTCCACCATTCCAAAGTTTGTTGAAAAATGAAGCGATATCCCCTATTACATTATCAGTAAGTCTACCTTCTATCAAAACGTTAGCCTCGATATTTCCTCCCCATCCTCCTTGTGTAAAATTGGATGAACCAACGATGATGCTTGCGCTATCACGCCGTCTAAAAATTAGCAGTTTTGGATGGAATTGTGTGTTAGAGTAGTACTTTAATCTCAATCTGCTTTTTTGTTTCAATGTATTTCTGACGGCAAGTAAATCCTCAAGTGGTTCGGGATCGGTAATGCAATACCCAGACAACCCTATTATAAATCGAATCCTATTTCCATGTTTTACGAAGTCTATAATTCGGCTCCTAATTGACTGATATCCTGAATCCTTTAAAAATGCCACTGCCATGTCAATTTGACTGCATTGCGGTACAAGATTCTGCGCAGTTGACAAAACTTTACCACTTTCTAAAAATGAGGCCCTAAGTCCAATGTCAGAAGCTGTGCTCAACTTGAACAACTCCTTAAAATAGGGTAATAGACGGTGAGGATTAATGCTTTTTCTGTCGACATGAATGAAAAAGAGATGGTTTGTGGAATGATTCAGACAAATTATTCATTAAACTATTTATCAAAGTAAGGTTCATGAACTCTTTAGGAAGCTGTAGCTTTGGATGTTTGTGGATTAAGAGAAGGTTTCAGTTTACGGGAATATCAGAAGCCTATTACAGATGAAACGCTAAAGGAATTTGAGGGAAAGTCGAGACAGAATGTTTTCATTTCTCTTCCACAGGGCACTGGAAAAACCATTATAGCTTTAGCAGCTCTCTCCAAACTCGTCAATGACAATAAAGTCACCAAGGTATTGGTCCTGATCCCGCGAAGAGTGCTCGTTAACCAATGGGTCGACAAAGCCCAAGAAATGTTCTATGGCTTAGGCTTAATAAAAAATCCCACACTGTCAAAGGAAAGCATAGAGAAAATAAGAGGATGGCTCAAACACTCAGGCGCCGTAGGCATCGCCATGACGATGCAATCCTTCAAAAGCATCACCAAAAAAGAATACTTCACTGAAAAAGACTTTGATATGGTTATCGTCGATGAAGCAGCAGACCTTGTCATCTCCAGAGACTTCATAGAAGGCTTCAGAATGTCAAAATACCTCAAAGGGCTGGAAAAATGGCGAATACAAAAACTCTTCATACTACCATATCACGTTAGAGAAAAGAAGATAGCCGCACTGATCAAAAAATTCGGAAACAACTCCGCCCTAATCCGAAAAATGGTCACAGAAACCCAGTTCATGTGCACGGTTCGAGACCCGATAACCATAGAAGACCCGATCATCAACATCTTCGTAGAAAAACTACAAGACGACTACAAGAAAACCAAAACCAGCGTCCACAGAATTCTGACAAAACACGGAATAGAAGGCTACAGAGAAAACATCGAAACACTACTGAACCCCGAAACCCTTGACCGACTCAAAAAAGCCTATGGTCTTGATGAAGAAACATGCCAACAAATCCAAGTGTTAATCACCAAATACATTCTTGTACAGCACATCGCAAAATGGTTCCTCTACTCTGGAAGATCGGAACTATCCCGCAGCATACTCTCAGCCCAAAAAGACGTAAACAAATGGCTTAGCTACGAAGACAAAAAACTAAGCAAACTCGTCGAAGAAGTCAAATCCCGATTAACTCAAGGCCAGAAAATTTACATTTTCTCTCAATACGTAGCCACGGCTGAACTGTTAGCAGAACATTTGACAAACAAATTAGCATTAAAACCGAGAGACATCACAATAATAACTGGAGCTGATGAGGCAGACGCACAATTCGAGAAACTCAGCAGCTTCAAAAAAGTAGGCAGAATTTTGGTCACCACTCCAGTTTTTGACAAGGGTACAGATATCCCACAAGCACACGTGATAATCGTTTATACACCGCCCTTTAGCAGCGAAAAACTATTTCAAGTCGTCGGCAGAATCAGAGGGGGCGAAGTCGTGTTCTTGGCATATGAAGGCTACGAAGAAGAATTAACTGACCAAATAGCCGATGTCTTAAGAAAAACCTTCGCATCAGCCTCAGGGTGAAAAATTGGACCTAATCGCCATATCTGACATCTACTCAGACATACAGACTATTCAGGAATTTGTCTCGATAATAAGCCAAACCACAGACAACAAACCAGTACTCATCATAACCGGAGACATCGGAATAAGAACCACATCACCTCACTACAAACAAGACATAAACAACATAATCAGCTCACTTTCAAAAATCTGCAAACAAATCTTTTACGTACTGGGCGACTCAGACAACAAGAAATTCGAAATAGCCATGCCAAACGCAAAGAACTTGGATGGACAGTATTGTGTCATAGACGACGGAGAAATAAAAGTTGGGCTACTGGGACTCGGAGGAGCCCCATCACACAGTATGAGAAGCGCCGACCTCTCGCCATACCTGTGGGATGAAAGCGTCCCAATAATCGCTGAAAACCTCCTAACGGAACTGAAGATAAACATAGAGAAAATAGCACAAGCACAACCAGACTACATAATCCTAATTACTCATTCTCCACCGTACGGAATAGCCGACCGCTCAAAACCCATAACATTACAAGAAATGCTTGTCTTAGAAGACATCTTAGAAGAACTGAAGGGAGAAACAAAACCAGAAGACAAGGAAACCGCAAAGAAGACACCGACAAGCATACGACACCTCGGCTCAAGAACCATAAGCAACTTTGTCAAATACTACAAACCAGACATCCACATCTTTGGGCATGTGCACAAGGAAGGCGGAAAAACCGAGACTCAAGAAGCAACAAAATTCTTCAACGTAAGCCACTTGTCGCCGCTCCCATATAGACTCACAGGCAGAAAATTCCTACAGCTAAGAATAACTAAAGAAAACATCATCCCGTCTTTTGACCACGTAATAACGGAAAGAAACATAACCTTCAATGACTTCATCGAAAAATACCTGTGACAGCAAACCAAGTTAGTCATTCTCATATTCACATTAAGAAATGAAAGGCGGAAACCATAGCCCTAAGGAATTCACTTAAAAACACCGTAGACTCTGCGATTTTCCGTGAACCCCGCTATTTATTAGCCCTATTCTTCACACAAAAGCGATTCTAACCCATTTTGACAGCATTTGGCTTAAGCTCTTCTTAGCGGTGAGAAAAATGCCCAAGTATTTAGTGGAAATAATCCTCGTAGTCAACGCCAAAGACTTAGACGAAGCTAAGAAAATCGCCGACTACCTTGTAGACATTCCCATTCCAGACAAAGAAATCGAAAACAAAATAGAAAGCCTGAGGTATGAAGAAATTGTCCAAATCACAAACCAGAAACCACGGTAAATTCTGGCCCACAGTAAGACCCCTCATCTGGGAGAAAGCCCAGCAACTCTACCAAGAAGAACAAGCCAGAACCATGGGCACAGACTATAAAGGCATAACAGCAACCCACAAAGAACTCACAGAAGCAGGATACTTCCACACAGCCAAACTAATCATCCTCAGAAACCTATACCTCCAAAACAAAAACCCGCCTGCCCCTACAAACAATTCTTTACGGCATCTTAAAAATCCCACTCACCAAAATAAAAAGCATAAGGAGGTGAAAACTTGCCCAAACAAGGAATGACAGGCATATGCCTAAAAACCGAAGTCGCCAACCTACTCCGAAACAAAGCAGAAAACGCCAACATGGGCTTAAACGACTACCTAACAACTCTCCTATTAGGACCGTCCCAGTCTGGAGAACAACCATACACAGGACCGTCCCAACCATGCCTCGGGACCGTCCCAAATCTGGAGACCACACAAGACTCCGCACAGCAGCCTAACCTACTCCAATCTCTAATCAACTTGCTTCAAGCTTTAAACCAGCAACAAACTCCAAAACAAGCTCTAAACAGTGTGTTTTCTCTTAATGAAAGTTCTCTTTTACAAAAGAGAAATTTCTTGGTGCCGGGGGCGGGATTCGAGCCCGCGACCTCTGGACGTTGGGCGTTTGCCCCCTTTGTTCTCCAGATTATGAGTCTGGCGCCCAAACCAAGCTAGGCTACCCCGGCTCTTTTTTATGGAGTTTTTCTTGACCTCGACTGGTTTAGTAAAGTTTTTGATGGTTATTTACGTTTTCGGAAGAGTTTGCCGCCGTCGTTGTATTCGCCTGTGACGTATTCAAAGCCAGCCTCAATGAGTTCTATGGCTTCTCCGATGTTGTGGGCGACTCTGCAAGTAAAATTGTCATCAATGTCTTTGAATAGCTTTTGGTCAAGCTGCACGTAGATTAGAATGTTCTCGAGTTTTTTGTGCCCCAAGAGGGCTGCGACGTGTAGTGGGTCTTTGGTTCTGTGGTATTCTGTTGTGGCTTTCCAGTGGCGGAATGTGTGGAAGTGTATTTGTTGTAGGCGTGGGTTTTGAAGGTTTTCTGCGAGTCTTCGTCTTGCCAGTTGGAGTGATGATTTTAGGGAGCTTATTGGTCCTTCGCCGAAGATTTTTGGGCTTGTTTTTGGTAGGGCGTTTAGCATGGCTGTTAGTTTGTGGCTTGTGTTCCAGATGCGTGGGTTGCTGTTTTTCTCTGGTTCGTTTAGGATGATGATTCGTCTTTCAAGGTCCACGTCTGTCCATTTTAGTCTTTTAGCTTCTCCGCATCGCATGGCTGTTTCTTTAAGTAGTTGAAGGAATGTTGCCAGTTTTTTGTTGCAGCCGGCGATTAACGCATCGATCTCTTGTTCGGTTGGGATGAAGGGGATTTTGCGTGTGATTTTGCATTTTGGTTTTTCCCAGTGCATTCCGTTGACTTTGAGGAAGAGATTGTAGGAGTTTATGACGTTTTTACGTCTGTTGTCGCTCCATTTCTGTTTCATGATTACTTCTTTGACTGAGTCGGTATCCAGTAGGTTAGCGCCTCGTTGCTGTAGAATCCTTAGGGCGCCGTTGGTTGTGCGTATTGTCTCCTTAGCGTAGCCTTGTTTTTCCATGTACCAAATGCATGAGACGATTTTTCCTTTGATGTCTGATGTTTGCTCTGTGGCCCCCGCAGCCTGCTTTTCTATTCGGGTTTCCACTTCGACCAAGGTTTGCACCGCCTTTGTGGCGATGGGCGCTCGCTTGTTTGGTCATGGCACCCTTGGCAGTTAGAAAGTATGGTGTTGGAGCTATTTATTGACCCGTTCAGAATTTTTTGTAAGGGCGGAGAGTTTGAGATTGTTCTCTGTTTTGGAATAGGCGTGATTTGGGCTTTATACTTGTAATACTTCTGCTACTTGTCATATTTTTCGGATAAGGCTTTTATTTGGTCTTAATTTTACTGTAGGAACAGGAATTAGAACAGAGGTTTCTGGTTTGTCGCCGGCGAAGACCGAGAGGAAGGTTATTCGTGTTGGAGGTAGCCAAGCAATTGCGTTGCCCCCGCATTGGCTGTGTGCTTTCAATCTAAAGGTCGGGGATGTTGTCGACGTGATTTACGACAGTGTGATAATAGTTAAGCCAAAACGTGCAAAGCTCGATCCTGAGCTCTTTCTGAAAGAGTTCGAGATTTTGAGGAAAATGGATGGTGGTGTCAAAGAATGAAAGTCTCAGATTCCTTCTCGTCGTGTGTGATTGATTCTGTGGAGAGGCAGCTTAGGTATGGGTGAGCCCGAGAGGATTCTGCGCAAAACCGTGGAGATTATCGAGAAGCCTTCGCCTCGGTCTCGGACTACTATTAACTTGGAGAAGAAGTCTACGACTTTTAGGAAGGCTATATTTTTCATGGAGTTGCTCTGGAAACATGGTTTTCACCAGAAGATTCACTATCAGACGTTGGAGTGTTATGTTGAGAATTTTTTGGGTGGGTTTCGGCAGACCAAGCAGTTTTATTTGGGTCGTTTGAGGGTTACAGGTAGAGGCGTTGGCAACAAGGTTGGTGTTTGGGTTCCTGGTTTGTTGGAGAAACTCCATTACATAGAAAAAGAAGGTAGCTATTGGGTTTTGCATCATGAGCTTGTGCCTTTGGATTATCATTGTGTGGAGAGCCTGGATGGGTTTCAACATACTGATGAAGACTGTAAACAAGGGTCCATGGAAAAATTCTCTCTCACAGGGTCTTAGAGAGAATTGACAGTAGAGAGGCAGAAGGAGCTGTTATGGCACCTACTGAGAACAACAAACAACAACATACTTTGAGAGAGAGAAATTTTCAGCACAACTCACAACTCCAGACCTTAGAAAAGCGTTTTCAGCATACATTTCAGCGCGCAAACAAATATTAAAATATTAAGCTCCATCAAGTATCAAAACTGGAGGTGAAGAATGTGCCTAAGGTTATGACAAGAGGTGAGTGGGCGATAACTCATCTATTCTTTGTTTTGGGCTTAATCTCTCTCAGTCTCGCTATTTGGTTTTACGCACCAGGCATCGCTCTGCCCCTGATTGGAGGGCTTTGGCTATTAGCGGGTGGCTTTTGCTGCATCGGAAATGTCTTGTGCGAGAGACTAAGAAAAATAGAAGAAAGAATATCGAAATCCTAACAGTAACGAACTGAAGTACACCAAAAG
>Ga0315314_1001165_pt1 | contig 24398 bp, 29 predicted proteins | sample TDP9_MG_FD_203631 | JGI IMG/M metagenome (GOLD analysis project Ga0315314, IMG submission 203631) | Freshwater sediment microbial communities from Lake Towuti, South Sulawesi, Indonesia - TDP9 | ecosystem: Environmental > Aquatic > Freshwater > Lake > Sediment | place: Indonesia: South Sulawesi... | reverse complement strand
GATGATTCGTTTTTCAATAATCTCTTTTCACAACTATCTTGCTCTGCTGTGTCGCGTTGACTATAATGTCTTGACACTGGCTGAGTAGCAAATGCAGGAGTTTTCGTCCCCGACCCTGGTGGTTTCCCGTAAGCAATTTGACAAGGAGTAGCATCACTGGCTGAGGAGCGCAGGTGAGAGGTCGCTTTCAAGGGATAGTTGATAATACATGGTTAATATCTGCCCTGCGGCTGGCACTGGGTGGCCTTTTTATTGCCTCCAGCATTGGCAAGCTCCAGTACCAGGCTGAATTCACTGATGCTGTTCTCAGCTATCACATCCTGCCCACTGACTTGGCTGAATTCTATGCCTCGGCACTTCCCTGGGCGGAGCTCTTCATCGGGTGCTCCCTGGTTCTGGGCATATTCTCTACCTTTGCCTCTGCTCTTAGCATCCCGTTAATCATTAGTTTCCTCGTCGCTAATATTTATAGCTTTTTCCATTCTGTTGAAGAGCCTTGTGGCTGCCTGGGGAAGCTGGTGTTGTTGAGTCACCCGGTTGCCCTGACCATTGATTTGGTCATGCTGCTGGTGGCTTGGCTGTTATTATTCCACCAGGATAAGGCAGGGTTCCTGAGCATCAGGTCCTTGTTAGGCCGGCCTGGCCTTGGGTTAGAGGGGAGGGCACGGTTTATATTTCAGGTTGCCCTTGTTGCCCTGGCCATGGTTGTGGCTGTATCTCCTCTTCAGGGTAAGCCAGCTGCGCCCGATGGGCAGCTCTATAATACCCCGGAGGTGGTGTTCCTTTACGAAGGGGACCCCGCTGACTTCGAAAATGAGTTTGCCATACTCTCTGATTTAGCACGAGAATATAGCGGGAGGATTGTCTTCAAAGCCTTTAACTTTGGAGAACGCCCTCAGCTTGCCGAGGAATTCGATGTGGAGATTTCCCCCACGGTGTTGCTGATAATTGGCAAAACCAAAGAGGGCGAGTATCTTCGGTATGGGCAACCTTTTGAAGGGACTATAGACAGAGAGATATTAAGAGCCGCCTTTGATGAGATGCTGGGGGAGTGAAGCTTAGTAGGGGAGGGGCTTGTCCCCTCCTGTTTGTGGGAGCCCACCAGGGGCTCCCTTACTCAGAGCCGGAGCAGCCCCTCTAGATGCTCCTCCTCCACCGGACCGACGACAGCCAGATTGAGCTTCATCCCCACCAAAAGCTCTTGGGCAACCCGCACCAGGTCATCTGCCTGGATGGAGTCAATTATGGATACCACCTGGTCGACGCTGAGGATGTCCCCCAGCAGTAATTCCTGTCCTCCTAACCAGCCAGCCACACTGCGGGTATCCTCCATGCGAAGCAGTAACCTTCCCTTGCCCAGCTCCTTGGCTTTAGTCAGCTCGACTTCGGGGGTTTTCTGTTTGAGCCGATTTAGCTCCTCCAGGATAGCTTTGATAGTAGTGGGGAGATGCTTGGGGTCAACCCCGGCGTAGACGCCCAGAGAGCCGGTATCCAAAAAGTGATCCGCGTAACTATGAATGGCATAGGCCAGACCTCTTTTTTCCCGGATCTCTAAGAAAAGGCGACTGCTCATGCCTTCCCCTAGGATGATGCTCAGCAGGTCGAGGATGAAGCGGTCGGGGTGGCTAAGAGACAAACCAGGTAAACCTAAGCAAAGATGAGCCTGTTCTGTATCTCGCTGCTCAACCTGGAAACGGGGCTGATATTGCCTGTTGTCAGCCGGATACCATCTGTGAGATGAACCCCTTTGCCAATTACCAAAGGCCTCCTCCAGGCTAGCCACCACCTCCTGGTGACCGATGTCTCCAGCAACGCTCACCACCATGTTATTAGCCAAATATTGGCGGGCAAGATAGTCCAGCATATGCTGACGAGTCAGGCTAGCCACAGTGTCCTTGTTTCCGGCTATATCTCTCCCCAGGGGTTGATCTGGCCACATCAGCTCATCAATGAGGAGGTCAACCCGATGCTGAGGAGAATCAAAGCTCATGTTAATCTCCTCAATGATTATTTGTCTCTCCTTCTCTATATCCTCAGGGTCGAATCTGGAGTGGGTGAGCATATCGGCCAGCACGTCTATTGCCAGAAGGAAGTGTGGGCGGGCTACCTTGCACCAATAGGCGGTTAACTCCTTATCGGTGGCGCCATTAAGCATACCCCCTACCCCTTCAATCGCCTCTGATATCTCCTTGGACGTAGCTCTCCGCTGGGTGCCCTTAAAGCAGAGGTGCTCAATAAAGTGGGACACTCCTGCCTCCTCCGCCCTCTCGTAGCGGGAGCCGGTGCCAATAAAGATACCGATACAGACTGAACGGGTGTGAGGCATGGTCTCGCTGATGATGCGCAGCCCATTATTCAGCACAGTCTTCTGGTGCATAGTGTCCTCTACTAAAGGAAACCACTATCCGGGGACAAACCTTCAGGTCTGTCTACTGTTTGGGCTCCGATTTATCGGAGCCCCTTCCTCTACAAGCATTTTAACAGAGGCCCTTCGTTTCCTGTCAATTTCGCTGTTGCCTTGACACCTCGACTCAACTCCATTAGATTATAAGAAATTCCAACACAAGCGTTCTTCTCGGCTATAGAAACTAGACGGAGTCACATTTTGCCTAAAATGTATAGCTATTCGGAGAAATGAAGGAGGGAAGTTGAAGACCTATCTTTTTACAGTAGTAATTGAAGAGGACCCTTTCGAAGACGGGAAGATGGCTTATCACGCCTATTGTCCAGTCTTAAAGGGGGCAAGCACCTGGGGCTACACTAGGGAGGAGGCTCTAAGGAACATTAGAGAAGTGGTTGAGATGACCATTGAAAGCATGAAAGAGCATGGAGAGTCAATGTTTGTCGGTTAGCGCCTCATGTGCCCTTGGTCGTGGTGAATCTTAGGAGGTCTGAGGATGGGAATATTTTCCTCTTTGTTTAAGCTCAATGTGGAAGAGCTGAGGGAAAAGAGAGATGTTGAAGGTTTAACAAAGGCTTTGAACAAGAGAAACTTTGTATGGGTTCGAAGAGAGGCAGCCTTAGCCCTGGGAGACCTGGGTGATGCTAGGTCTATTGAACCACTTGTCGGGTTGCTCAGAGACAGGAACGAATCCATTCGGGAAGCGGCACTAGAGGCTCTGGCAAAGATAGGGGATCCAAAAGTGTCAGAAGCCCTTCTTCCTAGCCTGAAGGATGAGAAATCACTTGTCCGAGCGGAGACAGCCTTATCTCTGGGAAAGCTAGGGCATGCTAGGGCGGTAGAGCCTCTCCTTGAGGCTTTGAAGGATGAAGATTGGTACGTTCGACAAAGTGCCGCCTCAGCCCTGGGCAGCATCGGAGATGCCAGGGCAGTGGAACCGCTCTTTGGCTCACTCGGGGATGAAGATAAGGATGTTCGCGATGCTGCAAGGGAGGCTCTAGCGAAGATAGGATGTCCAAAAGCGTCTGAAGCCCTTCTTCACGGCCTGAAGGACAATGACCCAACCGTTCGAGCGGAAACAGCCTTATCTCTTGGAAAGATAGGGCATGCAAGAGCGGTGGAACCCCTCATTGAGGCCTTGAAGGATGAAGATGGGTATGTTCGGCAGACTGCAGCCTTGGCCCTGGGAGACATAGGCGACGCCAAAGCAGTGGAACCTCTCATTGAGGCTTTGAAAGATGAAAGTCCTCGTGTTCGATACCAAGCAGTGGAGTCTCTGGGAAAGATAGGAGAGGCCAGAGCAGTCGAGCCTCTCATCCAGGCGTTGAACGATAAGGGATGGTTAATACTTCCTGGAACTGAAAAGCGCCAAATTCCAAAGAAAGTGTGGGTCTGTCAAAAAGCAATAGAGGCCCTAGGAGAGATAGGAGATGCCAGGGCAGCAGGACCGATAACAGAAGCTGTGAAGGGCAAACATAAAGGCTTTCGTCAAGCTGTGAGGTTTCGTGAAGCTGCCAAAGAGGCTCTGGAGAAAATCAAGGCGAGGAACAGAGCATGACGGACATGTTGTTTGCCAAGATAACGGTCGTCTGATATCATTGGCAAAGGAGTCAGCGTATAAACCGGATACTAACACATAGGTGGTATCTCCAGCGGGTCATATCTACGTAGATGCGCTAATAGAGGGAAGAAAAGGGCAAAAAACCCTGAGGATGTTTGTTGAGACAGGCTCTACTTCACGCTCATACCTCAAGCCCTGGCAGGCGAGATAGGTGCCATCAAAGTAGATGGAAAGCAGGAAGTAGACCTTGCTGACCGAACTCGCCAGAGGTATCCTGTTGGCGTAGGCAATATAGAGATACTCGGCAGAAAAACCATTGGTGAAAGGTTCCTCATAGCTGAAGTCAGCGCACCTGTGGCTGGCGTTCTGACCCTAGAAGCTCTTGGTTTAGCCGTTGACCCAACGACTGGAGAGGTCCGACCATCCCGGGGCTGGCGAGCTAGAGCACCCTTACAAGCAAGACCAATACCCTAGCTTGAGGCAGGCGGGGTGGGGAGATTTCCCGGCGATTTTTCTTGTTTTTTTGGCCTCTCTCCATTCTTACCTTAGTGGAATTTCCTCAACACATTATGCAGGCATAAATAAAGCCAATTCGAATCTTCCTCTAGGCCTCGCCAAACTCTTATTTGCTATCGGCTGAGTATATCGAGACCTCCTTAAATCAGCGATCAAATTTTCCAAATATAGGGCAGCAATCGCTATTTTCGGGAGACCTTAGCTTGATTGTGTTAGCGTGGCCACTATTGTATAATATCAGCCATCCTATTATCAGGAGGTAAGATGAGACTGAAACCGGGGTGTGGTTGCGCAGTTCTAGTTCTAGCGCTGGCAAACTTGATTGGTTTTCTTTTCTTTGCTCTAGCCGCTGTTGTCGGGGAGGACATTACCGGGGCAACGATTGCTATGTCGGTGCTTTTGGGGCTGGTTCTCTTAGCCGATGCAGGCGTGTGTGCGATGGTTGGATGGACGTCGGTAAGAGCTGGCGGGCTGAAACTCCCCTCGTTGCTTGAGGGTGAAGAGGAGTAGGAATAGTTTACGGGAGACCACAGGCGTCTCCCCTACGATTATTTCTAAACCCTTGTAGGAGTGTATCTCCCCGAGGCTTATCCTAGAATGATAGAGACTATGTTGGGGAGGGGCTTGTCCCCTCCCCATTACTCAAGCTCTAGAATAACTACCTCTTCGTTCCGGTAGACTACCTTTAATCCTTGGTCAGATCGAAAATCCCCGGAGAGGGCCCGGTTATAGAGGGAGTCGTCTGTGAGCTCTTCTCCAGCAAGCCCAGTTATCGTACCCATGATAACTTCCTCAATCCGTGAGAAAACTAGATAGTCGGCTTCATACTTTTCCATGATCTCGGCTGCTTCTGAAGGTTCAGTAGTGCAGTAAGCCAGCCCCACATCCCGTAGCCTCTCTTGGTCATAGGCATAGAAGCCACCGTCAACCACCGGCCTTCGTTCACCCAGATCCAGTATCCAGTAGCCATAGTCCCACCAGGTCATGATCACTGCCTCCTCTGAGGTGTTATCCCTCAAGTAAATCAAGGCATCCTGCCAGTTATTGTTTGCCGCCACTCTAGGATTAGGGTAAGCCCAATAAGCGAATAAGGAAGAGGAGAGAAACAGCAAGAACAAGAGGAGCACTGTGCTACCTATTTTTATGTAGCGAAGAACACTCTTTTCTATGTAGCGATGGAGCAGCCGAAGTTTCTCGAGGTCCCAGATAAAGGCCAGTCCCAGCCCGGAGATAATGCAAGCCGCCGGAGCGGAGTAGAGAAACACTCGAGCAGCAAAGAGGCCTATAAAGAATAGGGAAGCGAACCAACTGAGGCAAAAAAGGTCTGCTCTGCGATGGTTTATCAACGTAATGTATAATCCGACCACTAGGGGAATAATCAAGACCCAGTAGCCAAGCAAGCTGTCCCAGCCTATACCTTGCATTTCGGCAACAGGAACACCTGCATTGGTGGGGAATAATGCCTCCCTGACTGCCCATGTAGCTAAGCGATACATATAGAGAAAACCCGGGCTTATGCCTCCCATCAGGGCACTTAAACCTATTATCGGAACAAAGGGTCGCCAGTTCGATTCCCTTATGGCGGCTACAATGCTTGCCGGCGATTGTCTGCCTAAGGTCATTAGATCTGCCTCCATTAAGCTGGGGGCTATACGTCGGAAGAATCCAGCCAAGACCTCCACCACAAAGAAGGCGGTCAAAATAATCAACAGCAGCACTGGACCAACCCACACCCATTCCAGAAGGAGCAGGGCTTCAATAGCCACCACCAATAGCCCCCCTGTCAGCCATCCCAGGTCGTGGTTGCCTATCTTCCAGTGCCACTCTCTAGATAGGTAGAATATAAAGGCCCCCATCATAATCAGCAGCATACTCAGCCCATCACGATCAAGATATCCTGCCCCGTGAATCCAAACTGCCTGAAATAGGGTAGCCCAGGTGAAGGCAGAGAATAGTGCCACCCGCTGATTATAGATTCTGGAAACGGCCAGATATATTACCATTATGCTAATTACTGTCAGGGTTGGTGGCAGGAACTTACTGGTGAAGTTCAGGGCGTCTACAGGTGACATGCCAAAGACAAAGCTGACAGCCTTGGCAATGTAGGCCAAGGGGTAGGTTATCCCGGTATGCCATATAGTGGGTACGGCATGACCAATAAAAGGGTAGTCAACCCTCTCACCCGACTGGACCAGCTCAGCCATCCAGTGGAAGAAATAGGAGTCAGCGCTGATGATGTAGTAGTGGTCTGGATTGAGAAGGTGGAGGCACCGAATCAAAAAGGCATATATGGCTATGAAAGTGAGGCAGAGCACTACAGTTGGCCTTTTCAGAGAAGCAGGCTTTTTTTGGTCCATACAGTCCTCTGATTTTGCCTATTCTAGCGGAGTCCCCTTCGGCAGTCAACTCGAATTTGTGCAACCAGTCTCCCTACTTAGTCAATTTACCTTTATAGTAAAAATGTAGCGCTCCGATAAATCGGAGCCTAAACAACCATAGGGGATGAACTCTGTATCGTCCCAAAAAGGGAACGGGCAGGGACATCCGCCCCTACAAGAGGCTCAAACAGACACCCACGCTAAGGTAGGGACTCCGATTATATCGGAGTCCGCTTTCTCATTAAGCCTAGAAAACCCTTGTAGGAGTATGGTCTCCTCGGGGCTTATCCCCCTGCTGCGGGGGCCCACTAACAAAAAATTTGACAAATCGGCGAAGATGTGATAATAAGAAGCTACCATAGGTGCTCATAGAATTTCAACCCGGGTTGCTTCTTTGAATGATTTTTATTTTTGGGGTTGTGGCAGACAAATTTGTGAAAGACAAACAGGAAAACTTGACAAATTGATGAAGATGTGGTAATAAGTTATTACCTCAGACTAAGATTATTGACTGTTTATTTCCTTTCGTCCTCTCCAGAAGGGGGGTGGTGATTATAAGAAAGGCGAGTGACGCAAGATTAACTGAGTTTTAACCTAGATAGAAGGGGGGTGACAAAAGATGACGGTGGAGTTATCACCGATTGGCATGAAGCTCCTGATCAAGATTATCGATATGCTCGAGTACATCTTGGACCAGTGGGTAACTGTGGGCCTGGCGAATGTTACCGAGATACCCAACCCAGACTGCTTCCCCGCATGGGAGGTACACTCCCACGTAACACCTTGCGGAGAACAGTTTCTCACTACGGTAGGAGATGTGATTGAGCTATCGACAGGTCTCATAGCTAACATTCTGGCGATACTCGGGGCCACGGAATCCATGGGCACAACGGCCTAAAGGGACTCCTATTTCGGCAGACTCCCCCGTGAAGAGGACGAGAGAGTAGAGGGCAGCCTGGCTGCCCTCTATCTTTTTTTCTCTTGCCTGAGTCGGTAAACTAAGGTATAGGAAGACAGTGGCGTCTGGCCTACATTTTCTAAAATCCTCAGGGGTGAATAGCTTGAAAAGAGAAAAGGTTTACTATTTTTATCCATGAAGCCCCTGCCCCATCTAGCTGGAAAGCAGGTAAAATAGGAATTGCAGACTGAATTTCTTGCCCCATTTTTGTGAAGGTGCTAGTACTGGCTGGGGCGATATCAGACAAGTGGGTTGTTGCTAGCTTCCACGGGCCCTGCTCGAGCTGTTTGTGGACGTCAGCAAGTATCACGGTGACGGCGACTGAGTCTGGTCAGCAAATGGGTTCAATGATCAGGTGGATCGTCTTTGTTTTTGTCCAGTGTTCATTGCCGGTTCTGTTGGAAGTCCTGGAAGCTATGATGTGCACCTATGTCTCGGCAGAGCTGGGAGTGAAACATCCATGGATAAAGAGTTTAAGCAAGACCTGATTACCCCGATCGGTCGAGGTGGGGGACGACCTTGACTACCACGCTATGTTGCTGGCACATGACTTGACTGAGAGGGGAAATTATGCTACCTTGGTGATACGTCAGTTACGAAGGCACTGCTCATCTGATTGGAAGGCAGGTGAAATAGACATTGCAGTATGGAGAGATTATTGCCCGCATTATTGCCAAGATGCTAGCCCTGTTTGAGGGGACGTTGGAAGATTGGGTGAACGTAACCAATGTAACCCAAACAGAAAACGGCGATATCACTTGGTATCTCAACATATCGGTATTGCCATCTAAGGAACTCTTTCTTAGTTATCTAGGTGACCTCGTCGAGGCTACGGTGAGATTGATGTCTGTTGTAATCGGCGTTCTTGGTCAGGATTAAGGGCAATGGATATCTATACTCTGCTGACATATATCCTGGGGAAGCTTTTGGCTTTGACTAACAGTACACTGGGCGAGTGGGTCAATGTGCCGGCAAATGCCACTGGACCTCTGGACCCCAATACAACCCTGACCACGGGTGGAACTGATCTGGTGGGATATATAGCTACACTAGCTACTGAAGCGGTAAACATTCTTTGCACCATAGTTAGAACATTGTTCCCGACAATTGCCTAGGTCAGGTTTTTTCTATTCGAGCTAATCCTATTAGGAATACGTGTTCGCTTGAGGAAACTTGGAGGAACAGCGAGGTTCAGTTTTTCACCCTAGTAAAGGGATTAGTTGACCGCTGTCCTGAATTTGCAGGCTAAATTCATTGATAGACACCCTTCAACAAGCGGGTCGTCTGGACATTATGGCGCTGGGGGCGAAGGATGGAAAGGGGTACCATAAGGAGGGTCAGCGCCTGGCTGGGCACATTTCTAATAGACGGCTTAGGGAGAGCTGTGAGAAGGCGAACATTGACCTATGCACTGGTAGCTGCAGTGATGCTCACCACCCTGATTGCGTTCACCGGCTACGCGTATCATACACTGTGGTCTGGGAGACCACAGATCAGCAGCCAGCCCAGCCAGCAGGAAACAGGCGTAATCACAAGGGAAACTGTTGCCAACAGCAGTGAGCATGATGATGCTGCTAATACCCTAACGGTTTCTGTTGACCAGTTTGACACAACAGGGTTGGTAGCGTTGGCATCTGCGGTTGTAGACAACGATTGTGGTATTTGCGGCATATTCACTATATCGATGGCTGTATTGGCTGCTCTATGGGAATCGCTTATGTGCATACAAGTGCCAATGTAAAGGAAAGCTGGCAATCGGCCTTGGATAGTGGGGCCTAGCCGAGGCGAGCTCCATTGCACCTCATCCCCAGAGTGTTTGGATTGAGGTCAGGGACGAGCTCAATTAGCATGCTGCATTACCAGTATTAGCGTGGGTGTCAGGTGCAACACCTGACACCTAGAAGGTTGCTTGTTTGAGCCTGTTGTAGGGGCGGATGTCTCTCTTTGCTCCCTTTCGAGGGCTTGGTCGAGGTCAGAGATGACCTCGACTACTATTAACAATAAGGTAATCGGGGTCGTCCTCGACCCCGATAGGTAGCCCTTGGTGGGGTTCCTGCAGGCGGGAGGGGACAAGCCCCTCTCCTACTTTGCGTAATAATCAATGGGTTGTTTCCAGCGCCCTTACGGTCATTTTTTAAACAGTGGTAGGTTTGGCTATGCTGCACCCACCCTACAAGGGCTGTGTTAAAAATGTAGTTGCCCCCCGATGCATCGGGGGGCAAATGAGAGCTTGATAAATCAGGCAACTACGAAAATTTGGGGTGAAGAGCTGTCAACATGCCTAAAATTGAACGGAAAGTTAGAATTAAGCAGTCCTTCTATAAGGGGCACTTGCATAATTGTCTATGGCCTAGATATAATGATTGCATAATTATTGCCCTGAGTATTGGGGAAGATGAAAGCTTCTTCAGTGGTCTCAATTGCTCTGGCGTTACTGCTGCTGGCTTTGGTGGGCATTCCCCTGGCCCAGGATAAGCCGGCACTAGCCGCAGGCGACCCCGTCTGGTGGAATGATTCCTGGGGTTATAGGAAAGAGCTCACCTTCAATAACTGTGGACAAAGTGAAAATCTGACCAATTTCCCTGTCCTGGTCAAACTCACTACCTCCAATTTCAACTACTCTCACTGCCGGAGCGACGGAGGGGACATCCGGTTTGTAGATGCTGATAATTCCACCCTGCTCAAGTATCACTTTGAGAAATGGAGCTACAACGGGGATAGCTGGATTTGGGTTAAAGTCCCTCAGATAGATGGCGGTTCAGCCACAGACCATGTCTGGCTCTACTACGGGAATAGCGGGGCTACGGGTATTGAGGATGAGGCTAATACCTATGATGCCAACTTTATGGCGGTTTGGCATCTAAAGGAGACAACTGGTGGATCTGGGGCAATAAAGGATTCTACTGCTAATGGTAATGACGGGAGTGATAATGGTAGTCCGACTCTTGGAGCAAGTGGAAAAATAGGTAATGCTATTGATTTTGATGGTACTGATGACTCTGTAACAATTCCTGATAGCGATAGTTTAGATCTGGCTAATGGGCTTACAATTGAAGCCTGGATATATATCTATACATGGGTTGACTGGGAAGATATAGTTTTCAAAGGGGGAGGTGCCGCAGATAATAGTGATTATCAATTTGCGCTTGTTTCCACTGGTCTTATGTGGGATGGAACACTTGCCGGAGCTTGGCGAACTAAGTACTTCGACACCACCACAGACACAGGAGAATGGATTTATGTTGTAGTTACCCATGATACCACTACTGTCAAGTGTTATAGGGCTGGTTCACAAATTGGATCTCAATCTGACGCAGGCAATATTTATGAATCTACTTATCAATTGGGAATCAGCCAAGAAGGAGCTGTGGCTTCAGGTTACATAGATGGCAAGATTGATGAGGTCCGCATCTCAGACATAGCTCGCTCAGCTGACTGGATTAAGGCTCAATATCTCTCAATGACAGATGCCTTCATAGCCTTCGGGTTAGAGCAGGTGCCTCTACCCCTGATTTCGGGGTGGGGGTGGTGCCTGGCGTATAAGGAAGTTGGTGATGTAACATTGGATCTGGCCGGGAGCATGATACCTCGAGCCAATGCCCCTGAGGTGGTTGACCTTCATCTGGTCGGCACACTAAACTTCAGCATACCCAGTAGAACCGACACTTTTGAACTTGAGCTTTGGGGGACAAGGGTGAGGTCGCTTTTCTTTCTGAAGCAGATTGAGGGTGGCGCTGATCCGCTGATAGCTGAGTTCGAGGGCTTCTGGCTGGCGGAGAACGACTACATTGCCTGCGAGGGCCGACTGGCTATCACTACCCCTAACCATACGGCGCAACCCTATGCCTTTGTGCTGAGGACAGGGGGCGTGGATGTTCCCTCAAGAGAACCGGGTGGCTGGGTAGAGGATATAGAGTTCATCATACAGAAGGGTGCGCTGGCTCTTGATAGGGTGGGGGACAGATTAGCTCAAGGAGGTGCAGTGATAAAGGACCTGCTAGGTACAGTGCTCACCGGGGTAGCCGTGCTTGTGAGGGAGGTGAGAAAGCTGGGAGAGGCATATATTTCCTAGGCGAGATATGAGAAGGCTTTTAGACAGGCTTAACCAAGCTCTTCATCGGATTCAGCAAACTGGTGAGTCCAGATCCATAGTTTCCAAAGCTGAAGAGGTGAGGCTTAGGCAACGTTCTTTAGGGTAGAGATAGATGGGAATGTTAACGGATCCATTCTTTGTCTTGATATTCATAGGACTAGCAGCAGTGCTTGCTCCTATTATCGCCTTATTTGCCTTTGGATCTCTAGCCCTTTTCATCTGGTCTATGCGGCGAATCTGGCCCTTTTTGACGGGCATAGGGCGGTGGGGAGCTAACTGGCGAAACTTTGTGCCTTTCTTCGGCCTGGTATTCGTCGTCTCGACAATTTTTGTCCTCCTTGCCTTGTATGGGCCTCTCATCTTGCGCATAATAGTGATTGTCCTGCTTCTGATTATACTCCCCATCTTCTTATTTGTTTTCCTCTTGTCAATAGTGGTGTGGGTGGTAAGGCTCTTTCGCTTAATTCGTTTAGCCATCTCCTAGCCTCCATAGATTCACCCTCACCCTAGCCCTCTCCCTTCGAGGGAGAGGGGATTCGACAAACAACGGTAATCGGGGTCGTCCTCGACCCCGATAATGCGGGAGCGGACAAAACTCGTCCCCTACAGAGTTCACGTAGTACTGCGCTACATTTTTCAGTGGTGGGTTTCGCTATACTCCACCCACCCTACAACGGCTGTCCAGCCCCCCTTTGGGGACGACACAGAGTTCGTCCCCTACGGTTGTTTTTCGGACAGCCTCGGGGTAATCTAGTCTCCGATTTGTGCGAAAGAGAGTTGCCTCTTTCCTTGCCCTTTGTTAAACTTGTTCTAAAGTAAATTTGGAGTGCAATCATGGGTAAGAGAGACTATAGATGGAGGGAGCGGAAGAAGCCCAAAAAGGATGCTAAGAAGGTAACTGGTGTGGAGATACTGCCCACACCGGTAACTGTTGAGGTGATTAAGAAGGGCAAGAAGGAGCGCCCTGAGGAGGAATGAAAGGGGTAGCGGCTTACCTTGAGCTTCATCCTTGCGGCGAGCTGGCCGCAAGGATAGAGCGAGCTAAGGGCATCCTGGAAAGCTGTGAAATTTGCCCTCGCCACTGCCAGGTGAATCGGCTAGCTGGTGAGGTGGGTAAGTGTCGCACCGGGGCGCGGGCAATAGTCTCCAGCTACAGTCCCCACTTTGGTGAAGAGGCACCCTTGGTGGGCAGCCGCGGCTCAGGCACCATTTTTTTCACTAACTGTAATTTGAGATGCGTCTTTTGCCAGAATTACTCTATAAGTCAGTTGGGAGAGGGAAGAGAGGTAACTAAGGAGGAGCTGGCAGCGATGATGCTCTCCCTTCAGAAAAGAGGGTGCCACAATATCAATCTGGTCAGCCCGACTCATGTAGTCCCTCAAATCCTGGAAGCCCTAGAGCTGGCTATAGCCAGGGGGCTTTCTATCCCCCTGGTATATAATAGCGGTGGGTATGACTCCGTAGAGACATTAAGGCTCTTGGAGGGGATTGTTGATATATACATGCCAGATATGAAGTATGCCGATGATGAAATTGCTCGGCAGTATTCCGGCATCGAGAATTATCCGGCGGTGAACAGGGCGGCGGTGAAGGAGATGCATCGGCAGGTGGGTGACCTGCAAATAGATGAGCAGGGAGTAGCCACCAGAGGTTTACTGGTCCGCCACCTGGTCTTACCCCACGGGCTAGCAGGGACACCGGAAACAGTTCGTTTCCTAGCTGAGGAGATATCTTTGAATACCTACCTCAATGTCATGGCACAGTATCACCCTTGCCACAAAGCCTGCCAATTCCCTTTGCTGAGCCGCTCCATCACCAGGGAAGAGTTTCTGGAAGCCGTTGATCTAGCACGTCAGCAAGGTTTGGAGCGTCTGGACAGGCTTCATTCCCCTTCTGCAGTGAGGATTCTTTTCCTATGAAGGGTGATTCTACTCTAGCATCCTTTCAGGTTTTAGTCTTCGGTCGGGTGCAAGGTGTCTTTTTCCGTGCCTTCGTCCGGCGCCACGCTGTAGCTCTAGGGCTAAGTGGATATGTGCGCAATCTGACGCAATCGAGCGCGGTGGAGGTGGTGGCGGAGGGGAGGCGGTCTCAATTGGAGGAATTGCTGAAGCATCTCCGTCGTGGTCCCGTGGGGGCAAGGGTGGAGAAGGTAGAGGTGAGGTGGGGGGATTATAGTGGGGATTTCTCCGACTTCAAGATAAGGTATTAGGCAGCGGAAACCCCACCCTCACCCTGACCCTCTCCCGTCGAGGGAGAGGGTCATACATGTCCTGCCTCTCCTAGCGGGAGGGAACGCAGTATCATAGGATGAAAGCAGGAGACTACTCTGGGAAGGTCTAAATCGCCTTCTCGGCAACGTGTAGAAGAGTAATGAAAGTTGCTCTACTCTACCTCCTGGGTATTACTGCCGCCGAGATATTGCTCTATTTCGTAGAGCCTCTGCTGGGAGCATTGTGTCATGCTATCATTCTTGTTGCTCTGATCGTTCAGTCCCTATTGTTCACTCAAGGTCGTAGCCGAAGGTTTCTCTTTGCTTTGGCTCTGGTACCGCTGTACAAACTGATGGCTGTTTTTGTCTCGGAGGTTACTTCTGCTTTAGACACAGATAACGACCTCGTCTTCTTTGCGGTGGTGAATCCCCTGTTATTGGCAGCGGCGGTAGTGATGATGCGAATGATGAGATTGGGGAAAGTTGAGGTAGGCCTCACTCTTCATAAGCCTCTTCCCCAATTGCTAGTAGGTTTGACCGGGATCGCCTTTGGGTGGGCACTGTACTACATGATTGAACCTGAGCCTCTCATCGCAGAGCTTGAGTGGGGGAAATTCGCTGTTTCTGCATTTGTCATTCTGCTGGGAGCAGGGGCGGAAGAGCTTACCTTTCGAGGAATCCTTCAAAGAACATCAACAAAGGCGTTGGGGTACTGGGGCCTTCTCTACGTTAGCCTGCTTTTTGCCTTCATCCACTTTGGACGTGTTTCGGGAATGAACCTCTCAGTGGCAAGCATTCCCTTTATTTTTGCTGTTGCCCTGTTTTTCAGTTGGGTAGTAAAGCAGACAGGCTCGCTCTTTGGAGTTATCCTGTCTCATTTTATCACTAACGTCCTTCTTTTTCTGGTAGTGCCTCTAGTGTTCTAGTTCTGAAAATGAGATTAGCACTCGTGATGACATGAAAGGGCTATCCTATGTTACTCGAATCTAAGATGGGTGAACTTCTGCATAATTCTATGGTACTTCCTGGATTAAGCACAGGTTTTGCAAGTGTCATAGACTTGGTGAATAAGCTCGAGTAGAATATAGAGGTTGTTAAGAGCGAATTCGGAAGAAAGCAGCTGTAGATGACACATACTGCGCTGATGTACAGTGGTTGAAGGAGCTCCGCGCAGATGATGTTGATTTCAGGTGGAAACGTCACTGCCGACCACTAGAGGAGATGTGACTTAGTGAGGGATGTCTACCGTTACGGCACAGAAGTCAATAGCCACGATCTAATGAAAGTCTTGGCTATCGCCACTATGGTGGTTGACCATGTTGGCGTACACTTCACCGACGAGAACGTCTGGTTGCGGGTGGTGGGTCGTATGGCGGCTCCACTGTTCTTCTTCCTGGTAGGATATTCAGGGTCATATAGATTCAAGCCAAAGCTGTTATACTATTGGCTTGTTCTCGTAGTGGTTATCTACGTGACTAGGGCTGGTGAAAGTACGGTTGACCGTATTCTACCCCTTAATATCTTGCTTAGTTTCGCCCTGATAAAACTGCTGCTGAACAGGTTCGATGCTACAAGGCTCACCAGTGAAGGCCTTATCATTGTTCTATCAACTATGATGGTTTTCAGCCTTCCTACCTACCTCTTGATAGAATATGGCACCCTCGGTCTATGCTATGCCATAGGGGCACGATTGCTTTCTAAGCGTCGCAAGTTCGCCAAGCTGTGGATATCCGCTACTGTGGGGGTTCACTTCGTTTTTGAGCTGACCTTTCTATTAATCTTGAACGAGAAGGTGTCAACACAGTTACTTCCCTTTGCTATTCCGTTGCTTGCCCTGGTTTTTGCTGTTAATCTAATTATCTTCCTCAATTACAATTTCCGCGCATTTAAGATTGGCCCGAAGTACCTGCGCACACTCCTTATCTATGTGTCGCGCTACTCCTTGGAAGTCTACGTTTTCCATCTGTCGGCTTTCATGATTGTTCACTATGTCTGGCATCCCACAATCCTATTATGGTAATCTACTTTGTAGGGTGGGTGCAGCGTAGTGAAACCCACCACTTAGAAATGTAGCGCAATATTACGGGAGCTCTGTGGGAGTGAATCTCCCCAGGGCTTGTCCCTCCCCCCTTTGTGTGAGCCCACAAGGGGCTCCCCTGCGTACCATTATCGGGGTCGGGGACGACCCCGATTACCGTATTTTCTCTCGGCTCCCCTACATACCTGGTAGTCGAGGTCGTCCCTGACCTCGACCGATAACTACCACGCCTTAAACAAAAACCGCTCGTATTTGGGATTAGCTGAACTGAAAGGGTATCTCTGCTCATCCTCAACTAATCCCTTCTTCACTGAATTGTGGTGAACATATCTCAACTTCTCCCTCAAATCCTCTTCGTCTCTAATAATGTAGTCATAGTATTCATCCATCCAGAGCTTACCCCATCGCCCCCTTAACCTGTTTATCAATCTTGCGCTACCCTTCTTTATCTCTTGCATGATGAAAGAAATCCTAGTTCCCCCTCTGGGGATAATCACCAGATGCAAATGATCTGGCATTATTACGAATCCTAGAAGATGAAACCTTTCTCGCTTCCTCTGATTATTGATGACATTCCACAGGATTAGAGCATCTTCCTCTTTTGCAAAGACTGGCTTCCTCCCTTCAGTGGTAGTAGTAATGAAGTATACCTGGTTCTCTAAATAGAAATGGGGTAACTTTGCCATTGCCACTCACTATCGGGGTCGAGGACGACCCCGATTACCGTAGCATCAAGCCTAGAAAGGCTTTCCCACAGATAAGTAAGCTCTTGTGGGAGACCCCTTCTGGGGTCGATAACTATTTCTAAACCCTCGTAGCTCCCCTACTGGAATTAAACCTATCCTACGATGATGCCCACGCCCATCAGAAGAGGAGTGAGCAGAGTCACCATGATATTACGACCCATAAAAGGTATCAGGTTATCTATGTCGTCAGAGTATTTCAACACACCTCTCACTGTCTTCAAGCCCAGGGGTAAAGTAATTAACCCCAGTAGGGCTGTCAGTGGCAATACGTCGAAGGCCGCCGAAAAAATCAGCCATAGATATGTAGCCGAGAGCAATGCTGCATATATCTTAGCACTATTCCGTCTGCCTACGGCTATAGGGAGATGTCGTCGGGAGGCCACCATATCAGCCTCGATATCAGGAAACTGATTGAGCAACAGCAGATTACTAACGAGGAACCCGGGCACCATGGATGCCATTACGGCGGCCAAAGTGTAGTCCCCTGTTTGAGTGAAATAGGTGCCCAAGACCATAAAGGGGCCAAATCCCAAACCGGGGGCGATAGCACATAGCAGGGGACTCTTGGTGATATGGGTGGTATAAAAGTATATTACCAGTACACCCAGGATACCAATGGGCAAGATTTCCAGTCTGTATTTATAAATGAAATATATCCCGATAAGAATGACTGCTAGAAGGCAGGCTATGCCGAAAAGGTAAACCTTTCGGGGACTTAGGAGGCCTGCGGGCAGAATGCCGCTACCACCGCTGAAGGGCGTTCTCCTAGCTTTTAAGTCTATCCCACTCCGATAATCGAAATAGTCATTAAGTACATTAACGCTCATATGGGCCAGCAGGGCACCCAGCAGGGCTAAGGCAAGGTGGAGACCATTAAGTGAGTCGAGTTCATAGACTGCTACAGCTATGCCGACGAAGACACATACTGGGGTAAGCAGAAGGAATTGAGGGCGTGTTTCCGCAAACCATGTTTTCAGGTTTGGCATTACATTTTCAACTGTGTTTCTTCAGCAATTGCTCCACCCGTTTGAGCAGTTCCTCAGGGTTCACCGGCTTCTGAAGATAGTCCTCAGCCTCCATGGTCATCCCTGCTGAAAGGGGGATTTTGGTCTCTTCTATGCCTTTGGGGAAGACAGTTAGCATCAACACCGGAATCTTGGAAAAAAAGTGATAATGGGGATTCTGTTTAAGTTCTTTGCAAGCTGTAAAGCCGTCCATCACCGGCATGATGACGTCCAGGATAATCAGATCGGGCCTTTCCTCTACTACCTTCTTCAGGCCCTCCTCACCGTTATAGGCGGTAACCACTTGGTATGATTTGCTCTCCAGGACTGCTTTTATTGACTCTACAAGATCAACGTCGTCATCAACAACAAGGATTTTGGGGTTTCTTTGCATTCCTTCCCTCCTTCTCCACGTCCTAAGCCACTGTGCTGAAACTCAAGGCTATGCTCTCTTCTGTAGTAGTTTTTCCACCCGCTCAACCAAAGTATGGGGATCGATCGGCTTCTCTACATAATCATCAACATTGAGCTCTAAGCCTGTTTCCAGTTCGTACCTGCGGCGGCTAACATCCTCCCTTACCGAGGTTAGGATGAGGACTGGTATATTACTGTACTTAGAGCGCCTGGGATCTTGGAGTTCTCTCAAGACTGCAAATCCATCCATCTTGGGCATTAAAAGGTCCAGGATCATCAAGTCTGGTCTTTCCTCCTTTAGTTTGCTTAGGCCCTCCTCCCCATCACGAGCAGTAAGCACCTGATGGGCATGAGACTCCAGAACAGCACTTATCGCCTCTAGGATGTCAGGGTCATCGTCCACAACTAAGATCTTTGCCTGCCTTTGCATTTTCCCTCCTATATTAGTGGTCTAGGCAGCAATCCTGCCCTCTCCACAATGGTGGGGACAATGTCCTCCCAGCCCACTGCCATAATGTGGATGCCGTGAACACCAGGTATATCCTTGATTTGCTCTATTATCTCCAGGCATATCTTTAATCCCTCCTCCTTGGCATCCTTAGCGTCCTCCATCCTGGTGACTATCTCGTCGGGAACACTGACACCAGGAACCTTGTCCCGCATATAACGGGCCATTCCCACCGATCTAACGGGTATTATCCCAGCGAGGATATGAACCTTCTTGTCCAGCCCTCGATCGGTGACCATTTCCATCCATCTGGTGAATCTATCTACATCGAAAATGGCTTGAGTTTGGATGAAATCAGCCCCAGCCCTTACTTTCTTGGCCAATCTCATGGCTCGGTATTCAAAAGGATCGGCAAAGGGATTCTCGGCAGCCCCGATGAACACGGGTACCTCACCGGAAATGTTTTCCCCAGAAAGGAATTTCTTCTCGTCCCGCATTTGCCTTAGCGTTTGGACAAGTTGGATAGAATCGAGGTCGAAGACGCTCTTAGCCGTAGGATGATCGCCGAAGCTTTGGTAATCACCAGTCAAACAGAGGATATTACCGATTCCCAGAGCTACTGCTCCTAAGACATCGCTTTGAATAGCAATCCTGTTTCTATCACGGCAGACTATTTGCATTACCGGGTCAGCGCCCAGTTGTTTTAAGAGGATACAGCCACTAAGGCTTGACATTCGGACGATGGCCGTCTGGTTATCGGTTACGTTTAGTGCGTCACAACAAGGCTTAAGCAGCTCGCCTTTCCTTTGGATGACGCTTGCCGCAGCTCCTCTCGGCGGACCTGCCTCTGCGGTTACCGCAAATCTTCCACTTGCTAAGACCTTCTCTAGATTAGTCCCTGCTTTCATAATCTATGCCTCTTTCTTTTCGCTCTGCATTGCAGGCGGATTTTTAGGTAGGGTGAAGCTGAATTTGCTTCCTATACCGCTTTCGGGGCAAGGGCTTTCTACCCAGATTCTGCCGTGATGAGCTTCGATAATCTTCTTGCTTATGGATAATCCTAAGCCTGCTCCTCCGGCGTCTACATTGCTGGCTCGATAAAAGTCTGTAAATAGCCGGGGCAGCTCTTCAGAGGGGATGCCAATCCCGGTATCCATAACTTCCACCAGAATGTGATCCGCTGCCTCTTTCACTCTAAGGGTGATGGCTCCGCCCCGATGGGTAAACTTAACCGCATTCCCCAACAGATTAGTAAACACTTGCTGTAGGCGGTCTGGGGCAGCGGTGATCAGAGGCAACTCCTGAGGTACCTCAACCTTTAGTTGCACCCCTTTTTCTTCGGCTAGAGGCTGGATGGTCGCTCTGGTGCTTTCCACCACCTGAAGCAAAGAGGTTGGTTCCATCTTCAACTGCCTGGTGTCAATGCGGGAGATGTCTAAGATATTATCAATTAAATTTAGCAGTCCCATTATCCTCTCGCTACTTCTTAGCAACATGTTTTTTTGTTTTTCGGTGATTTCTCCAGCATAACCATCGAGCATAACTTTATGATAACTTTCAACTGCAGCCAAGGGTGCCTTTAGATCATGGGAAGCTATAGATAAGACATGTGCCAGGGTATCTCTAGTATGTCTGAGTCTAGAGTAGACCACGTCACACAGTCTTTTCAGAACCTCCATTCCAATATGGCAATCCTCCTCAAATAAATGCCACAGGCTGTCTCCACTAAGGACAATCACTTTGGTTTTTTCGATGCATCGGGCTGACATGGTGAAAATCTCTCGTTCACTGAGTGCTGACCAGCCAAAAACTTGTCCTTTGGTTATCACATCGATGGCTCCCTGTCTTCCTGGGCCCCCGGGGCCAAGGCGGATTTTCATCTCTAAGACAACCCTTCCCTCTTCAACAATGTAGAGCTTCTGGGCTGGCTCTCCTTCTCTGAAGATGGTTGTCCCTGCCTCATAAACTTCTTCCCGGCAGAGCCCGGCTATTTTGTCCAGCTCGTCGTCGCTCAATTCCCCGAATAACTGGGAGCTAGCTAGAACCTGTTTAACCGGCTCCATAAGCTTTCCTCTACTTTGCATTAACACCTACCTTACTTTGGATTATACAACCTCAGCCTGCCAGCGTCTATAGGCGAGGTCGTTTATCAACTCCCTTTGCCATTCTGAGAGAAGCGAAGAATCTAGAGACCCTTCGCTAGCGCTCAGGGTGACACTAAACACGCTCTACAGGCTGCTTAGCGAGGGCTTGGGGGACCTCCTGTAAGGCTGACACTCCAGTTCTTGGGTGGGACAGGCGCTTCCAGTTTATCTAACCTTCCTAGTTTGGAGAGTCGTTCGATAACCAAATGCCAGGCACAGGGCAGGTCGGGGTGGACTTCGCACTTGCCTCCTTCCGAGCCGCCGCAGGGTCCGTTGGATAGGTTCTTAGGGCATCCGGCAATGGGGCAGATTCCACCGGTGTAATCTAAGATACAATCCCCGCATTCCAGGCAGTATTCAGCCCCATCCCATTCGGCATGGCTCCCTCCTGAGGACATGGTATTGCAGCCAGGGTGAACCAATTTGTCAACCAGCGCTGCTACTACCTGGACCCCGATGCCGCAGCAAAGAATCAGCAACGAGTCTGCGGCATCAATGGCCTGACGGTGGGATGCCAGCTTCATCTTGGTAAGAGGCTCACTGCATACCGTGTCGATGAGCGAGAAGCCGGCAATGGCCTTGCCCTCCTCCTCCAGCTTCTGCTTCATCTCCATTACCTGCTGCTCGCCACCGGTCTGGCAAGCCTCAGCGCATCCTTTGCAGCCAACAAGGAAGATCGCCTTCTCTCCATCGAGATAGCGCAGAATTTCTTCCATGGGTTTTTGTTGTGAAATTAGCATCTTCTTGCTTCCTCCATTACAAGCTTTACAATCTGAGGGACCTTGCACTCAAGCTCCGGGGATAATGCTAATCCCCAGGTAATTTCCTTCGGTTCCACACCAAGGATCACCATGTCCTTCGGCTCCCCACCCATGCCTTCCATTATTCTCAGGCTTTCAAGGATACCTATTTGATGCAGAGATAGATAATCCTTGTCATCCAGAGTTATCTCAGCGGGGCGAAATCGATAGATTGACCCTGGGTCACCCCCACCCCTCACTGCGTCGATGACGATTAGTTTGTCAGCCCCTTCCACAAGGCAGAGAGCCTCTGGGGATGTTCCCCCATCTATCACCTCGAGGTCGATGTCCGGAGGTGGCGGGCTATCCTGCAGGGCATGGACAACATGAATGCCGACCCCTTCATCTTTTAGCAATACATTCCCTAACCCCAGGACCACAATCCTAGCTATATTATTAGCCTCTGCTTTTAAGCCCTCGTCCTGCCTCTTACGATACGCGGAATTCACCAAGCTTTCCTCCCTTGGGGGTAATAACATGTATAGAGCAAGCTAGGCAGGGGTCAAAAGACCTGATAATGCGCACCAGCTCAAAGGGGTTCCTCTCATCTTTTACCTTTGTTCCTATGAGCGCTTGCTCCAGTGGTCCCGGCTGGTCCTTGTCATCCCTAGGAGACTCATTCCAGGTGCTGGGGGTTATTACTTGGTAATTGGCAATTTTGCCTTCTTTTATCTCTATCCAATGGCCAAGAGCTCCCCTTGCCCCCTCGACGAGTCCCATTCCCTGGGATTCCTCAGGAAGAGAGTAGCCAACGTAAACCGGCTCTCCCGGCTTAAGTTGCAAGAGCCAGCCCGGCATGGAATCAGCTACAAATTTGGTGCTCAAGGCACGGGCGGCGTGGCGACCGAGGACGGAAAACAGAGCGTCCGGGGAGGCCTTAAATCTAGCTAGGATAGAGTCCACCAGGGACTTCATGGTTGGCTTACCTTTGGCATAGGTAACCAGCACCCGGGCCAGGGGTCCAACCTCATAGGCCTGACCATCATAGCGGGGTGACTTGAGCCAGGAGTAAGCTCCCTTCTTTAGCTCGTCAGGATTGGTCTCTCCCTGTGCCGGGTTCCTGTTAGTGGTTGAGCTGGCGTACCAGGAGTGTCGAACCTGTTCAGTAATGAGATTGGGGTCTACCTTGCCCAGCTTAAGGTCATTGGAGATCCTGCCTTGTTTAAACAGCCTCTCCCTCTTGGTGAGGTCAGGCTCCTTGCCATCGAGTTCATAGCCTCCGTAGGAGAGCAGATTACCACAGCCCTTGCCTATAGCAAAGTAGTCGCTGTAGACCTCAGCCAGAGTCAAAACATCTGGCAGGTAGACATTGTCAATGAAGTCTCTTAACTCGTTTAGCCTCCAGAGAAAGGAGGCGATCTTGTCCACCGTAGGTACTTCAGTAACTCCTCCAGGAACAATTCCCACATTGTGAGGCATCCTGCCTCCAAAGATAGAAAGCATCTCTTGTCCCTTGCGGCGCATGGTGAGTGCCTTGACATAATGAGCGGCCATTTGTTGGTCAACTTCGTCAGGCAAACGATAATCCCCCTCATAACGAGGGAGGAAAGGTCCCAGTTCACCTCGTTCAATAAACCTCCTAACAGAATTCAATTCAGAGTTCGTCCCCTCATATCGAGCTACCTTAGCTATGTCCACGTAGTCTAAAGCTGCCAAGAGATAAAAGTGAAGAATGTGGTCTGCGATATGAGCCGCACCCAAAATCAAGTTGCGGATGATCCTTCCGTTGTCAGGTATCTTGTCTGCAATCCCGAAGGCACTATCCAGATTTAAGGTAGCGGCAGTAGAGTGACTGGTAGGGCAAACACCGCAGATGCGCTGAGTCAAGCTCTGAGCATCACGGGGATCCCTTCCCCGCAGGATCAGCTCAAAGCCTCGGAATAGGACCCCCGAACTCTTGGCCTCCTTTACTCGCCCTTTCTCCACTACCGCCTCAATTTTCATATGCCCCTCGATACGGGTAATCGGATCAATGGTGACGTGCCCCAATTAGCTATGCCTCCTTTCCAATTAGTTTTTCATCAATGTCAAACGTCCCCTATGGAACTGCTATTTTTTCATAGATGGGTGAAACGAGATCGGGGAAGGCCGGCTCAACGCAGCCGTGGCAGAGGCCACCGCTACCTATACACCAGTTTACGCCATGGTTCCAGAGCCTGGTAGGGCAATCGGCATAGGTTACCGGGCCTTTGCATCCCAGCTCGTAGAGACAGCCAGGTTCCGAAAGCTTCTTGGCAAACTTGCCCTCATCATAGTAGGCTCGGCGAGGGCAGTTCTCGTGAATCAATGCCCCATAGAAAGCCTTCGGGCGTCTATGTTCATCTAGGTCTTCTGGCTTGGGTAAGCCAAAAAGAAGAATACTGGCTAAGGTTCCTACGAACCAATCTGGATGGGGGGGACAACCAGAGACATTTATCACCGGGGTAGCAATTCCGGCAGCCTTCAAAGCCTCTTCGACGCTGAGGCACTGGGTAGGGTTAGGAGCAGCGGCGGGGATGCCTCCGAAAGAGGCGCAGGTGCCTAAGGCTACGATGGCCAAAGCATTGCTCCCTAAGGATTCTAACCGTGAAACTATGGTTACTGGTCTCCCGTTTTCCTCGCCCACAACCCCGTGTATACCACCTTTAGCAGTGGGTATAGCTCCCTCCATCACTAAGACATAACCACCCTTTTTCTGTTGCTGGGTCT
>Ga0315314_1001163_pt1 | contig 24427 bp, 30 predicted proteins | sample TDP9_MG_FD_203631 | JGI IMG/M metagenome (GOLD analysis project Ga0315314, IMG submission 203631) | Freshwater sediment microbial communities from Lake Towuti, South Sulawesi, Indonesia - TDP9 | ecosystem: Environmental > Aquatic > Freshwater > Lake > Sediment | place: Indonesia: South Sulawesi... | reverse complement strand
CATAGAAATTCTCCTTCGGGCTAAACCTAGCTTTATTGCCTTTTCACCAACTTTGGCTGCAACCCTTGGATAGACTTCCCACTCTATCATGTTTGGGATTATGTAATCCCTGTTTAATCCTTTCTCTTCTGCAAATTCAGCCAATTCTTCTGCAGCTACTATTACCATATCATCAACAATAGCTTTTGCTCTAACATCTAATACACCTCTAAACACTGATGGGAATATCAGACTATTGTTCACTTGATTTGGGAAGTCTGAACGGCCTGTAGCAACTATATAGGCGCCAGCATCTTTAGCCTCCCATGGCCATATTTCAGGAATAGGGTTAGCCAATGTGAATACTATCGCCTTCTTATTCATCCTCGATATCCACTCTTTCTTTATCAAATCGGGACCAGGTTTAGATGCAGATATTAGAACATCAGCACCATCAAAAGCTTTGATAAAATCTTCTGAGATTCTTTCTCTATTTGTCTTTGTGGCAAGCTCATACTTCCAACGATGTTTGATCTTTAATTCATCTATATCCTCTCGCCCTGAGTGAAGAATCCCTTTTGAATCGATCAAGATTAAGTCTCCTGGGTCAGCCCCTGCTTTTATTATTAGCTTAGCATTTGCTATATTCGCTGCACCAACACCAAAGAGTACGATCTTAGTACCGTGTAACTTGCGACCAGTCAGCTTTAGTGAATTTATGAGGCTTGCCAATGTAACGCCAGCAGTGCCTTGTTGATCATCATGCCATATAGGTATCTCCATCTCTTCTCTAAGCTTATCAGCTATGTAGAAGCACTTTGGTGATGCTATATCCTCAAGGTTTATGCCTCCAAATGCTGGTTGTAGACTTTTGATAACTTCTATCATTTTGTCTGGCTCATAGACATTTATTGGCAATGGAATAGCGTCTACACCGCCTAGATACTTGTATATCAAAGCTTTACCTTCCATGACAGGCATAGATGCCTCTGGACCCGTATCTCCCAGCCCGAGCACTCTGCTACCATCAGTTATTATCGCTATGGTATTCCATCTACACGTATAATCAAATGAAAGTTCCTTGTCATTCTTGATGGCCTCTGAAACTGCAGCCACGCCTGGCGTATACCATATCGATAAGTCGTTCAAGTCTCGAACTGGAACTTTTGGTATTATCTCTACCTTTCCTCCATAGAAGAAAGAGTACTTTAAGGCTAGCCTTGACGCTTCGTCTATAGCTGATTCTTCGCTCATAAATAACATAGCCATAGCGCTTATTAAAAACTCTTTAACGCAAAATCGTTTAATGAATAAATCTTAAATTCTACCTATCACTACCCTAGCAAGAGGTATTTAGAATGGAACTCTTTTGGGAGAAACCTGTCATAGTCTTCTATAAGGAAAGAGCAGAACGTGATAGCAAAGCTTTAGCAGTAGTTAAGGCTAAGAGGATTACAATCCTTAAAGATGAAAAAAGCGGTAAACTCAAAGGTACTATAAAAGATTTTTTCCCTTTCATGGGAGATATAGATTACATATCATCGCCTACCGGGGCTTCTGATCGTTATGTTATCTGTTGGATGGACGACCGAGAGGATGATTTTAGCAAAGCTTGGAGAAGATTAAACGGCGTCACTTTCCCAACAGGCTTTGTTTTCACAACAGATAATAAAGGCAAACGTACTTATAGCGCAAATTTTGAAGCTAAACACGGAAAACTAGAGTGATAAAATTAGCTTCTTGTATTTAAAAAGGAGTTAAATAGTGAATACTATATCTTTATTCTCAAAACTTCCCGGTCTTCCTTCAACACTCAATATTTCAACAAATCCTATATAGAAACACTTATAATCTCAAAAGGACTTAAAATAATTGAAATTTCCTTCTCTTAGGTGATAAAAATCATGACCATTCAATCTCGATACCCAATGAATAAGATAAGTGATGTAGAGTATAGAATAGAAACCAATGTAAAAGAAGGTATGAAGGTACCAGTAACCATCTATGCAGATGAAATTTTGCTCAGCAAGATGCTCACAGATAGAACTATAGACCAAGCAGTGAATGTGAGTTACTTACCAGGGGTCTATAAGCATGTAGTAGTACTGCCAGATGGCCATGAAGGTTATGGTTTTCCTATAGGGGGCGTTGCCGCTACAGATTTTGATAATGGAGTAATATCTCCAGGTGGTGTTGGCTACGACATAAATTGTGGTGTTCGTCTTGTTCGAACCAATCTGACTGAAAAAGAAGTCAGACCAAAGCTCAGAGAATTGCTAAGAGAACTGTTCAGAGCTATTCCTTCAGGTCTAGGAAGCACAGGACAGATTAAGTTGAGCATCAATCAATTGGATCAAGTACTTAGCGATGGTGTGAGATGGGCTATAAAAAATGGCTACGGATGGGAAGAGGACGCTGAGTTCTGTGAAGAGAATGGTACTATGAAGGGAGCTGATCCTGGCAAAGTTTCATCTACAGCAAAGTCAAGGGGAGCACCACAGCTAGGCAGCTTAGGCTCTGGTAATCATTTCCTTGAAGTAGAATTGGTCGATAAGATCTTCAACAAGGATGCTGCCAATAGATTCGGCATAACACAAGCTGGTCAAGTTGTAATGCTTATTCATACTGGCTCAAGAGGCTTTGGACATCAAGTATGCAGTGATTACCTAAGAGTCATGGAGGTTGCTGTGCGCAAGTATAATATCTATCTCCCTGACAGAGAGCTTGCCTGTGCTCCAAACAATTCAAAAGAAGCTGAGGATTATAAGAAAGCTATGTCTGCAGCTCTAAACTATGCATGGTCAAACCGCCAGATGATAACTCACTGGACTAGAAAGGTTTTTGAAAAGGTATTCAAGGCATCAGAAAAGGACCTTGATATGAGGCTTGTATACGATGTAGCTCATAATATAGCAAAGCTGGAAGAGCATTCTATTAATGGTGCAAAAAAGAAAGTGGTTGTGCACAGAAAGGGTGCAACTAGAGCTTTTCCCCCTGGAAGCTCGGCTATACCAAATGCTTATAGAGATATAGGCCAACCAGTGCTCATCCCAGGTTCTATGGGAACTTCAAGTTGGCTCCTCGTTGGTACTCCTAAGGCTATGGAGCTGAGCTTTGGCTCTACAGCTCATGGTGCCGGAAGGATGATGTCAAGGGCAGCGGCTATAAAGGCTTACCCTGCAAGTGAGATTAAGAAGAAGCTTGAGAATAGAGGAATCCTTATAGAAGCTGCCAGCTGGAAAGGAGTTGCTGAGGAAGCCCCTGAAGCCTACAAGGATGTAGACTCTGTAGCTGAAGTTTCTCATAAAGTAGGGATCGCAACTAAAGTCGCAAGGCTTATACCTATAGGAGTTGTAAAAGGATAAAACAAGTTTTTATCAAGAAGAATATTAGAAAAATATTCTGATAAAAGCCAAAATATGAAAAAAGAAAGCAAAAAGAAACAAATAGTTTGCAAAGAAAAATGAAATTGGATATGAAAAAATATTTAGACTAGTTTATTTCTTACCTTTGAGTCAGAACATAATGCCTGAATCATCGTTGGACTTAGAGATAGAAGATAAGATACAGCTATACAAGGATATCTTCCCTTCTGGTGATATACCAAGGATAGTTTGGGACTTCAAAACCGTTCCTATGGACTTGCCTGATGAGATATACATAACCGATACTACTTTCAGAGATGGACAACAGGCTAGAGAACCTTATACAGTGGACCAAATGATAACTCTTTACGACCTTTTGCATAGACTTGGCGGTCCAAAGGGCATCATAAGATGGAGCGAATTCTTCCCCTATACGAAGAGGGATAGAATTGCTATAAAAGAGATCAAAGAGAGAGGCTACGAATATCCAAAGGTTACAGGGTGGATGAGGGCTAAGAAGGAAGACTTGCAACTGATAAAGGAGATGGAATTAGAGGAGACAGGCATGCTTGCCTCCATTTCAGATTACCATATTCTTCATAAGTTTGGTCTAAGCAGAAGCCAAGTCATAGAGAAATATCTTGAGATATGTGAAGAGACCCTCAAATCAGGAATATCCATACGCTGCCATTTGGAAGATGTCACAAGAGCAGATTTTTATGGTACAGTTATGCCCTTTGTAAAGCGCCTTATACGTCTTGAGGAAAAGTATAATCTCCCTGTCAAGGTGCGTCTTAGCGATACTTTAGGTGTTGGTCTACCTTACCCCGAAGTGGCATTACCAAGAAGCATACCAAAGATGGTGCATGGGCTCATCCATGATGTAGGATTACCCCATGATAGGCTAGAATTCCATGGTCATAACGACTTTCATAAAGGAGTGGTCAATGCAACCACTGCTTGGCTTTATGGTTGCACCTACAACAATTGTACATTATTGTCAATTGGCGAGAGAGCTGGAAATACCCCTCTTGAAGCTATGGTTATAGAATACATTCAATTGAAGGGTACAAGTAATGGTATGGATACGAAAGTCATAAGTGAGATAGCAGACTTTTATGAGAGCATAGGCTATGAAATTCCTTCATACTATCCTCTTATTGGAAAGAACTTCACTATAACAAGGGCAGGAGTTCATGCTGATGGCATACTTAAAGACCCAGAGATATACTTGCCTTTTGATACAGAGAAAATATTGGGTAAACCTCCTAAGATCGCCATTTCGCCTTACTCTGGGGTTGCTGGCGTAGTCTTATGGATCAATCAATACTTTCAATTAAGTGGAAGCAAAAGGATAGGCAAGGATAATCAAAATGTGAAGAACATCTGTGAGTGGGTTGAGAAGCAGTATTCTAAAGGTAGGATGACAGCGATTTCAGATAAGGAGATGGAGAAGCAAGTTAGGAAGCATTTCCCTGAACTTTCAAAATGAGAGATTATTTTATTATTGTGTTGCTGACATTATCCCATACGCCCAAATTTGAAGGGGTTAGGCTATGGGAATGGGTGAGTTCGTGATCTTTGAAAATTAGGCCGAAATCTTTTAGTTTTTTTGTATAGGCTAAAAAGTGACGCTACTAGTGTTGCTATACTTGCTGCTAGTTGTATTACAGTTCTAATCCATTCTGCTTATTCGAACATTTTTGTTCAAGCATGAATCGCACTTTTACTAAATAAGAAATTCTCATACGACTTTTAATCATTGAATAGTTATTAATATTTGAATAATATACTTGTTTTGAATGCGATAACATCGTTGAGAGATAACTATTCACTGGAAACATTTCATTTGGTGATTAAATCACAAAAGAAAAGCAAGAAAAAGGTAAGAAGGTTATTATATGGAGGCTATGCCTCGACAGATAGGAGGATGATCCAAAAACGAAAATAACATTAAGGAGAGAACTAAAACTAAAAAGAGAAAAAGGTCGATTAAACTTGCACTATGCTTTCATAGGAGGAGGTAATGAAGAGATGAAAGTGAGGAAAATGGCAATGGTGCTGTCACCACTATTGACTGTGACTCTGGTGCTCTCGCTGGTAGCGGTGATTATGCCAGTGACCCCCGCACAGGCAAACGAGGAGGGCAACCGAGTGAGTCGGGGAAACCTAGAATGGGCTCCGATGTATTTGAATGGCACACTTAACAAAATACTGCTCACAAATTGCCCTGAGACTGTTTCCTTCGCATGGGAAGGAGGAGCGCCGGAGCTAACCAGGTATGCCTATGAGGGCGATGATAATGTTTGCTCCACAGTGACATTCCAGAATTTGGACGCCGTTGACCATGACTTGGACTTCACCTGGTCCGACGGTGACATTGCCGATGCGGATTGGACGATAACCCCTAACCCAGTAACCATTCCGGCAGGCGAGACCGCCAATGTAACCTTTTGCTGCGACTTGTCAGACACCACAACCTATCCCGCTTTCCCGCATGGTGATTGGTATGGCTCATACCGAGCAAGTTTCGATGTTGGCTACGACAGCCTCTATGCCACACTTATGAACTTTATGGTCCCTGTTTTGCCCACAGATGGCAGCGTGCCGGTGATGCCAACGGTTGCAGTGGGGTTTGTCGACTTCTTCAGCCAAATATATTTTGTTAATAATATGAGGATCGCCCCATGGATAGAAGGGATGCACAGGTTCCAAGCTCTCTTCGATGCGTATTCTCATGATCGTTTCTTCGACAACTATGGGTGCGGCTTATTGAAGATCTACGATGAGAACGCGTGGACTTCTGAGGCGTTCGTCTGGATTGAGTCAGAGATGAACATCTTAAATGATGGCAGCGTGGAGATTATCGACCACGCCACCCTCACCGGTGGCTTGAGCGATGTCACTTGGGACCGCACCTGGTATTTCACTCATGACGACCCCTATGTCAAGGTGACGGATGTCTATACAAACGCTGGCATCGACCCTGTGAGCTTCTCCATATCCACTTATCTCATTAACTATGCTGAGCATGGGGCTGCGATAAAGGTCCCCGGTGTCCACGATGAGTGGACGATGTTTTACACTTACGACAGCTCGGAGTATGCATACTATCCCACAATACCTCCAATAATGGCGGATGATATGGCGGCACCTGTGATCTTTGAGTGCGATGGGGCAGGCTACTACTCAGCGGAGGCACCCGGTGCCTTTGGTGCCGTTGTATTCCCCGCCGAGGTGCCATATTATAACAGCACCGGGGTATATCCTGACCAGGCTTGCCAAGTTCGCCGGGGAACTACACTCTTCTTTGCCTACCCTGATCATAATGGACAAGTCTTCAGCTACAGGTACGACTTAGCTGCTGGCGAGTCGAAGACAATTAAGATTTACTATGTATTCACCGGCGGCTATCCCAGCTCCAGCTACGGTCCTGAGGAAGAGCTCTACGATGTGGTCTACTCCCTTCTCTCCTGGCCAGCACCTGCCATAAGCTTGAGTCCAGATGAAGGAGTTGGCGCCTTTGCCATTGGGGGTCAAGGATTCACGTGGAATTCAAAGATAACCATCACCTGGGATGGCACGCCGATGTCTAGCGCCACAACCACCGATTGGGCTGGTAAGTTCAGCGCTGTGGTCTCTGTGCCGGAGCAAACCGAGCCCGGCGACCATACTGTGACAGCCAGCGATGGCATTAACTCGGCATCTGCTACCTTCACCGTGCCCGATATGATCGTGCCTTCAGGACTAAGCATCGCTGCCATAGTATTAGCAACGATTGCCATTGTTGCTTCCATATACACTCTGGCGAGGAAGAAATAGCGGTAAAAGGTTAGACAAGGCGGCATATTTCCCGGTGGGGTGCCCCGCAAAGCCATTTGGACGAACGAAGTGAGCCTCAAAGGCCTGCCCCTGCCTAAAGATACCGATACTTTTTCTATGATGTTATTATCTATCAGGCTTCTTACAACTCTTGCATATTTCTCTTTTCCCAATCAAGCCTCCCTCTTATGTGATCCTTAACCAATTGTATGAGCCTTCTTCCTTCGCTATACATATCTATTATAGGAGCTTCTGGATTGAAAATCTTTGACTTAAGCTTTGCAACCTTGCCAGTAATGGCTATTATTGGATGGACTGTGCCATTCAAAGTCCTTTCTAAATCTTCCTCGTTCTCAGCTGTTATTATCTTAAAAACATCACTTCTCTTAGCGATGAGGGAATGAAAGCCTTCTAAGAATATTATATCCAATTCTTCTAAATCTTTAATTGTTTCTTCTAAATCTATTTGCTGATCTTCCTTCTTCTTTATTGTGGCAACTTCTGTTGGAGCCATGATCGCAATTATCTTCGCTCCTGCCTGAGCATACCTCCATGTATCCTTGCCCTTTGTATCGATAGTAAAATCTTGTTCATGAACGTGCTTGATGGAACCTATGCTGAAGCCTTCTCTGCTTAGATTAGATATTAAATACTCTATGGTGGAAGTCTTTCCAGAGCCACTTCTCCCTATAACAGCCACTATCTTTGCCATGATAAATCATTAACTAAGAGTATTTTAGCAACCAAGTTGGATTAAAACTAATCCTTATAGGGCTTCCAACCTTGAACCTTGTAGTATATGACTTCTCCCCGTCTTTCTATGACTGCTAAGACTGCCTCCTTTCCCATCCTTCCTATCTGGCTCACGATTTCACTCATCTCTTTAATAGACTTCTTTGTGCCTTCATTTAAGCCATAAACAACGTACTTTGCCGATTTAGAGCCGTACTCGCCTCTATCATATACCCTAAAATCAACACCAAATCCAAATCCTTCACGAACTACGTATCCACGACTTCTTAAATCTCTATAAATTAAAAATCTAGTCCATGCATTAGCATCTCTTAATAAAGCGAAGTCTAAAAGCTCGTTAACAGAAATTTCTTTCTCTTCTTTCAACACTCTTAACTTGTTACTGTATAGCAAGAAAATAGCCTCATAGTCCTTTAACAAGAGCTTGCCATTCAGCTCTTCTCCATAACCTCTTGTCCTTAACTCCTCTTGGGCTTTTTTATCATCGATAATGACGCCTTTATCTGTCAAATACCCTGTCAATACATAGGGGATTTCCTCGACCATAATAGATCATATGTGCAAACACTTATTAAAGTAAAAACTTTCGTATTTTGTACAATTTTTCGTCTGAAAGATGCATTTAAATGTATCAGAACAGAGAACAGAAGGTTAGATAAATATGGTTTGGGACGGTTTTGCTCAAAGGACTGTAAGATGGGAAGAAGAAGCGATTATGTTGATAGACCAAAGGAAGTTGCCAAACAAGCTAATCTTCATAAAATGTAACAATCATCATCAAGTAGTAGATGCCATTAAGAACATGAGCATAAGAGGAGCTCCCGCCATTGGAGCAATAGCAGGCATGTCCCTTGCATTGATAGCCCGTAAATCTAAGGCTAAGACGAAAAAAGACCTGATCAAAGAGCTTGAATTTGCAGCAAAGGATCTAAAGGCTACACGCCCAACAGGCATGAACTTGTTTTGGGCTATTCAAAGAGTCATGAATAAAGCATACTCTAGTGAAGGGAGGATAGAAGATATCGTTGAAGCAATTAAGAAGGAGGCTATTCTCATTACAGAAGAGGATGTAGAAATAAACCATGCTATAGGAAAGAATGGTGCTAAAATTCTTGAAGATGGAGATGTAGTGCTAACCCACTGTAAATGGTCTAGTTTTCACTAGGTCAGCAGAATGCGGGAGCACTGGCAACAGTCGGCTATGGCACAGCTCTAGGGGTAGTAAGGGCAGCAATAGAGCAGGGAAAATGCATAAGAGTAATAGCCACAGAGACTAGACCTGCACTTCAAGGGGCAAGGCTGACATGCTTTGAACTCAAAAATGATGATATTCCTGTTACTTTGATAGTAGATTCTATGGTGGGTTATGTAATGCAAAAAGGATTGGTGAATAAAGTCATAGTAGGCGCTGATAGGGTAACAAAGCTTGGTCATACGTTCAACAAGATAGGAACTTATCAGATGGCAGTTCTAGCTCAAAGGCATAATGTACCATTTTATGTTGCTGCACCTAAATCAACTTTCGATGTTAATACTAGATACGAGGATGTAATAATTGAGGAGAGGAGCTTAGATGAAATGGTTATGATAAATAGGAAAAGAATAGCACCTAAAGGAATAAATGTATTGAATCCTGCCTTTGACATGACTCCACCAGAGCTGATAACTGGAATAATAACAGAAAAAGGATTATTATTACATCCGTTTGAAGAATCGATCAAGAAACTTCTCATAAATCATGGTTAAGATAGTTTAAATTCGAGAGGTTCAAATTTAGATTGGGCCCGTGGTCTAGCACGGATAAGACGCAGAGTTCATCACGTAAGCCTTCGGTGCTCTGAAGAGAGCCTGAAATCCGGGGTTCAAATCCCTGCGGGCCCGCTACTTTAAGAATCTCATCTGAATTAGTGCTCTTATAGGGTTAATAACTTAAATAATCTCTAATGATATTGCTTCATAGCGAAATTTCTTTGAGAAAAAATCTGATGGAGACACTATTAGAGGAATTCAGGTCCTTCAAAAGGCTGGTAATACTTGGCATAGGGAACGAGTTCAGAGGAGACGATATGGCTGGAGTCTTGGTCGTTAAAAGGCTTAAGAGAGTTCTAAAGGGCATAGGAAATGTTCTCATTATCAACTGTGGGACAGCCCCAGAAAACTTCCTATCGAAGGTGAAGGCCTTCAACCCTTCACATGTTTTAGTCATAGATGCTGTAGACTTCAAGGGCGAGCCAGGCTCCATAGCTTTGTTCGAAGCCGAAGACGATGCACTAAGCTCTATCTCGACGCATAGACTTCCACTATCTCTGATAAAGGCCTATCTGAAGGGCCTTGGTTTGAGCATAAATTTCTTTGTGATAGGGATTCAGCCTCAGAATGTTCTTTTAGGAACAAAGATTAGTCCTAGAGTTGAGGAGGCAGTTATGATGGTGACCAAGATGCTCAAGAAGATCATTAAAGGATCCACTCCTTAGAGACCCTTGATATGTTTTTTGAGGGTAAGTTTGAAAAATTATACACCCTGAAAAATTACAAATAGCATATAGACAAAATATATTATATTTAAACTCAATTAGTAAAGTTTAAATTTTTTAACAACAAATATTTTGTTAATGTCAACAAGCGTTCTAAGTACGCCAGTCATTGTTTTTAGCATAGCGTTAATCGTCTCATGGATAATCTACCACATAGGAAGCAGGATCGCCCCTCACCCTCAAGGTATGAAAGAAAAGTATGAACCTTATGCATGTGGTCAAGAGCTTCCATCTGAGAAGTTTTCGGTTTTGATAGGTCTGTTCAATTATGCAGTGGTCTTTATGGTCATGGATGTAGTAGCCTTCGTGTTGATACTTTCCATGGGCTTCCCTTTCATAAGCCCTATCAGGGAAATCTTCCTTTTATATTGCGTGATTCTTTTTGCATCCCTGTTGATCCTTTTAAGGAGATGAAAATAGATGAATTTAGTTAAGTGGGCGAGGTTAAGAAGCCCTTGGCTTCTCCATTTCAATACAGGAGCGTGCAACGCCTGTGACATAGAAGTTCTGGCCGCTTTGACTCCCAGGTATGATCTTGAGAGGTTTGGCGTGTTATTGAAGGGGAGCCCTAGACATGCAGACGTGCTCGTGGTAACAGGTCCTGTCACAAGGCAAGTCAAGGATAGGCTTTTGAGGATATACAACCAGATGCCAGATCCAAAGTTCGTCGTGGCTGTGGGGACCTGCTGCATAAGCGGAGGAGTTTTTAATGGTTGCTACAACGTCTACCAAGGGTTAGATTCTATCATACCTGTAGATGCTTACGTCTTCGGTTGTCCACCAAAGCCAGAAGCCATCATAAACGGCGTTGTAGCTCTTCTAAAGAAACTGGAGGCATCCTAGCATGGACGAGAACAAGGTCGCTGAAGCCTTGAAGAACAAGTTTGGAGAGAAGATACTGAAGATCATGATTCCAAAGAAGGGCGAAGAAATAGCGAAAGATCTAGTCATCCCTGAAATAATGGAGATCAAGGTTTCGAAGAGAAGGGTTTTCGTGGCAGTTCCTGCTGAAGTCTACAAGGAAGTTATTCGCTATTTGGTCGAGGAGCTGGGATTCAATCATGTGCAAGCTATTACAGGGTTAGATACAAGTAAGTTTATAGAGGTTATGCCCCACCTTGGACGTGGGATAACGGTTACCGTTAAGACGAGGATTGAAAGGGATAAGCCCGTGTTGAGCACGATAACAGATATGGTGCCAGGAGCCTCTCTCCATGAGAGGGAGATCCATGACCTTTTAGGAGTGGTCTTTGAGGGTCATCCGAACCTTGATAGGATAATCGTACCCGAGGGTTGGCCTGAAAATGTGTACCCCTTGAGGAAAGAGTATGCTCCAGAGCAACCCAAGCCATTAAGGGAGGTATCATGATGCAAGAAGAGGAGCTTCAGAGGGCAGAGAAGAAATCTGCCTATGAACTATTCTTCGACATACCCTTAGGACCACAGCACCCTGCTTTGAAGGAGCCCGCCTTCTTCAAGTTCAAAGTAGAGGGTGAGAGGGTTATAGGCGTCGATGCCGACGTATCTTATAACCATAGGGGTATAGAGAAGGCCTTAGAATACAGGAACTACATACAGAACATATATCTTATAGAAAGAATATGTGGCATATGTAACGTCGCTCATACCCTCTGTTATGCCCAAGCGATAGAGCAACTTCATGGAAAAGAAATACCCCCTAGGGCGAGCTACATAAGACTCATGATAGAGGAACTGGCAAGAATTCACAGCCATGCGTTGTGGCTAGGAGTCGCTGCTCATGAAATAGGTTTCGACACACTCTTCATGTATGTATGGAGGGACAGAGAGGTTGTCATGGACATCATCGAAATGCTAACTGGGAACAGGGTTACTACAGCTATAAACACTATAGGAGGGGTCAGGAGGGACATAAGTGATGAAGCAAAGGAAAAGGTCAGGAAAGGCATGAATATCCTTGAAGAGAGAGTAAAGTACTACAGGAAGGTTGCCTTGAACGATCCTACTGTAAACGCTAGGTGTAGTGGTGTTGGTATACTAAGGCCAAGGGATGCAATAAGGCTCTGTGCTGTTGGACCAACTCTAAGGGCTTCTGGCGTTAAAAACGACGTTAGGCTTGATGATCCCTATACATTCCATGATGAAGTCCCCCTCAACGTTATAACCTGTGATACTATGGACGTCTTGGGAAGGGTGGTGGTCAGGGTAGACGAGATGCTAGAATCTGTGAACATGGTCAGATATTGCCTAGACCACATGCCAAGCGGTGACGTTAAGATAAAGTTGCCATTGTCTCCACCTGTAGGCGAAGCTGTAAGTAGGGTCGAAGCTCCTAGAGGGGAGTTGATCCATTATGCAAGGTCCAATGGGACGAAGAACCCTGAGCGATACAAGGTCAGAACGCCAACCTTTGAGAACATACCGTCTGTAGCTGATATGCTGACTTCAAAGGGCGACCATGATGTCAACATAGCTGATATACCCATAGTCCTGGCTTCTATAGACCCTTGCTTTAGCTGCACTGCTAGAATGGAGTTTAGAGACGTATCCAAGGGCAAGACATGGATCTGGAGCCTAGAGGAGCTAAAGACTCATTGCAAGAATAGGGGCTAAGTACATGGAATGGCTTTTAGAATTACTTCAGATCCTTGTTTTTCCTGGCATACTTTTTGCCATATTACTAGCCTTTATCTACGAATGGTTCGATAGGAAAATCTACGCTAAGCTACAGAACAGGGTTGGGCCTCTCTACACAGGCCCTAGTGGAATTCTACAGCCCTTTGCCGATTTTGTAAAGCTTCTTGCAAAGGAGGACATAGTTCCTAATGACGTGGATAAACCTCTCTTCAATGCCTTGCCGATAGTTGCTTTAACCCTATCTTTGACGGGTTTCTTGGCACTGCCGATAACGGGCTTGAGAGGTATAATATCATTTAATGGTGATCTGATCTTTTTAATTGCTTTGATGACCTTGATCTGTATAGTTATCATCTACTCAGGCATATCTTCTTCGAACAGATTTTCTACAATGGGGGCTGAAAGGGCTGCCCTTCAACTTTTGGGTTATGAAATACCTATGATGCTATCTGCAATAAGCATAGGGCTAGTGGCCAAATCCATGTGGGTTTATGAGATAGTCAGCACTCAGGCAAGTAATATTTGGTTCTTGATGGGTCCTAGTGTTCTTGGGTTTGCCATCTTCGTTTTGTGTGGACAAGCAGAATTAGAGAGAATACCCTTTGACATACCTGAGGCTGAGACCGAGATCGTTGCTGGCTGGTTAACAGAGTTTTCTGGAAGAAAACTAGCTTTGTTCAGGCTGACTAAGGATGTTGAACTCTTGTATCTATCAGGGTTGGCTGTTGCTCTCTTCCTAGGCGGGCCTTCTGGACCAATCATACCAGGTCTAGAACCTATATTGTATCTTGTCTACTTCTTGCTGAAGACTTTGTTCGTGCTCTTCCTACTGACAACTCTTCGAGCCCTTTTTGCCAGGCTCAGAATAGACCAGATGGTCAACTTCTCTTGGAAGTACCTTGTTCCCCTTGCAATATTACAAGTTTTACTTGTTAGGGTGATCGTTTAAGATGTCCATGCTGAAAGAAATTCAAAAAAGCCTCTTTAAGAAGAGGGCTACTGTACTTTATCCCTTTAAAGAGAGGGAGAAGGTTCACGTACCAGATGCTCTTAGGGGCAAGATAAGCTTTGATAGGAGCATGTGCACGGGTTGCCTTTTGTGTGCCAGATTTTGCCCAAGTGGAGCTTGCGAAATCATAACGGATGAGAAGGGAAAAAGGCCCATATTCCATCTGGAGCTCTGCTTGTTCTGCTCTCAATGCCAAGAAGTCTGTCCCAAAGGTGCCATTAAGTTGACGGAAGAGTTCGAGTTGGCGGCCTTTGACAAAAAGGCTTTCACCATCAGGTGATCTTTATGGTGGACTACCTAATACATATAGTCTTTCTAGCCCTTCTGATTGCTTTGGCTTTTCTTGTCATAGAGGTCAAGGATCTGCTTAGAGCCCTGGCCCTTTTCATAATCATGAGTTCCATCTTAAGCGTGATCTTCTACTTTTTAAATGCGCCCTATATAGCTGTCTTCCAATTGGCCATATACGCAGGAGCCATAGCTGTTCTATTCCTTGCCACTCTTCACACTATGAGAGGAAGGGTCTTGAGAGAGAAATTGAACCTAGTTACAATTCTTCTTTTAGTAGGCATGCTCCTTGCAATGGTCTTGGCCTTTTCCATCAACCTTGTGGAAGCCCTTAGAACAATCACTCCCTCACAAGGCTACCCCCTTGAAGAGGCTCCTTACTTCTTATGGACCTATAGAGGCTTTGACATAATTGTCCAGGGCTTTCTTCTGTTGGCTACAGTTACAGCTGTGACAGCGATCTTGAGGAAGAAGGAGGGTGTTGGAGTCATAGAGGAGGCTGTAGAGGAGGATGTTGAAAAATGAATGAATTACTTCAAATCTACATACCTGCATCTATCCTCTTGATAGTCATGGGGCTTTACTGCATAGCTACCAAGAGGGATCTGATAAAGATCGTGCTAGGGATAGAAATAGTGACTTCGGGTGTCAACCTTAACCTCATAGTCATGGGCTTAAGAAGCAATGGCGTTGATGCTCTCGCTCAGTCCATAACTCTGATTTCCATGACCATAGGAGCCTGCGTCGCTGCTATTGCTCTATCTATAATCATCAACGTCTTTAGGCACTACGGAACCACCGATGTCAGAAAGCTTAGAAGACTGAGATGGTAATCTTCAATTTAAAGCATTAAATATTTCTTAGTCGTGCTCTTTTACTTCTTTTTGTCGTTCCTTTTTACCATCGGAAAGCTTGAAAACAGACTTTAATCCTGGCTTAACCTCTTCTATAGGTTTAAACTCTATGTAACCGGCTTCATAAGCGCCCTTGAAGAGCTCCTCGCCAACCTTCGTTCGGACCATGACCGTGGACCAACCGTCAGGAGAACCTACCGATCCTATGGATATGTCTGCATGCTCCGCCGTGAAGTCTTTACATATGTGGCAACCGCCTCTAACACAAGCCTTGATTTCATCCAAGGGTACGCTGAAAATTTCCTTGTCTTCTGCATACGCTATGAATTTGCCCTTTGTTATGGCGAACTTTCTAACGTTGTTCATATCTGTGCCCTTCGACACTACAAACTTTACCAAATCCCTGTACCAGAAGCTCTCCATGCAGAAGAGCCCAAAAACAAACTTTACATGACTGCCCAGCTTTGAGCAGGCTTTGTTAGCATACTGCATCTTCCTGACGGTCTGGACTTCACAAGGAGTTCCAACGACACCCACACTGCTGCTGGCGCAGTCCTCCACCGCATATCTCAGTCCTATGGTTACAGGGCTTGTCGAATACTTTGTCCCAGACGCTCCTACCAATTCTTTAGAATTGAATACTACGTTGGGCCAGGGTCTCCATACATCCCCTTTTATCTCATAATCCCTCTGCCAGGGTCTCCATACATCTAACTTTCTTGTGGATGCTACTACACTATCGACGATCCCTTTATCCAAGGAATACATCAACAGGGTTGTGGCTATTCCACCATCTTGGGCAACGTCCAAAACTTCTTTGATCTTCGATCTTGCCGCGTAGGCTGATGCATATATTCCTAAACGTTCTTCCTTATCACGAACCCTACCGAAGATGGCTTTATCCATTTCGTCATAATCATAAACCGTTCTTGGGCATGTGTGCCAACAGAGTTCACACTGATAGCAAACACCTACAAGTTTTGGGAGTTCATTCTCGAATCCTAAGACAGAGAAGGGGCATGCTGCAAAACAACCACCGCAGAAGGTGCACTTGCCTGCATCTATAACATCATTAAATAGGTCCTCGAAGTTTTTGGGTTTGACGCCGAATACAGATTCATACCACTCTGCCTCTTTTATACCAGCAAACAAAAAGCCCCTATAAGTCTTAGGTTCTGAAGACATCTCCTATTTCTACCCCTCAAAGGTCTAGCAACAGGTTGTTTAAAAAATTATTTAAATTAAAATGTTTATCATAAATTGTTATTTAAGCATTTAGGAAGTGAAGATAGGATTTTGGTTTTAGAACAATTAGGATTAATTCTATTCTTGTTGAGCCTTTAATTTGTTGAAATCGTTAAGAGCAAAGATTTCAGCTAAAATCATCATCTCATGCTACATTTATGATAAGGCCTTTAGCCTAATTATTCAAAGAACTCGATGGCCTTGAATTCTATCCCTCTTTTTATAGTTACAGGTACCCATCTCATCCTGGAAGGAGTTGCCATCATCCTACTGACCATTACATACCTTCCAGTTTCATCGACTTTCAATCTTATAGTCCCATCAGTTATAGCTTCTATTGATGATACTATTCTATCATCGTGCATGCCTTCCTGTACTAAGATCAATGAAGTAATCTGGTATTCGAAGAGTCTGCTTTTCAAGCCTTTAAGAAACTTCAAAGTAAGATCTGATGGGTTGTAAAGAAAGAAATCTGAGAAAGAATCTATAACTAATCTTGCATCATGTTGAGGAGTGATGCTTTGATCTTCAATGATCTCATTAAGAGCTATATTTACATCTGTTAATCTTGTTAAATCGGCCGAATATTTCTCTTTAGCTATGCAAACTGTCCAAGAATGGCAATCCATGTATATGATTTTGCTGATAATCTCAGAGTCCCAATCGTATTCTGTTATAACCTCATTTAATAGGGCATTTATAGATGGAGAAGTGCTGATCAATATAGCTGGTTGCTTTTTCCCTAATCCCTCATAAAGAAATTGAATACCAAGAGTGCTCTTCCCTGAACCAGGTTGCCCAATAACTAGGGTCATGGATGCTTTTGGTAAGCCTCCTCTTAATATTGTGTCCATGCCTAAGATACCTGTAGTGATTCTTTTCATTTAATCACCAACAAGAATTATCACAAAATGTAGTATGCTTCCCAATTTTGAATGCCCTAATATGGATGAGCATTTTGTCGATATATGATTATGGTCATTTCTAGATCGGATTTTTGTTTACCCATTATCTAATGATAAGGGAGGCGATTGATATTAGTTTAAATAATCTTCTTTTTTCTTGAAGAACTTAGAATAGATAAACTTTAGGCTATTCCACAACTAAAGGTTTTGCCAACTCCCTTATTTTGAGTTCCCATGAATCAGATTTTATGATACTGCTAGCAACGAGAATCCCGAAGGAACCGAGCTTAAGGGCAATAGAAACATCCTCGCCTGATGTAATCCCAGCTCCACAGATAAGTTTAACAGAATCGCTAACCTCCTTCACTGCATCTTTAGACCTTAAGATGACTTCAGGTTTGACCTTAGATACAGCCCTGCCTGTGCCTATGAGCTCAGGAGGCTCGACTGCCACGTAATCAGGAAGGAGCATAGCTCTATCTTTTACCTCCTTTGGAGTTTTAGCGCATACTACAGAATAAAGCCCTAAATCCTTCAGCTTAGGTATTAGCTCCTTTATCACTTTTATAGGTACTCTCTTCTCACTATGGTTTAATAAGGTGCCAGCACAACCGCATGCTTTGATTATCTCTGGAACTATGGAGCCTGTTGTACTTCCAGGTTTAGCCAAATCTACATGCTGAGCAAAGGCTGGTATTCTGACAGATTTAGCCACAATCGATAAATCTGGAATGGGAGGTGCAACGATGATTTCAACATCAAGCTCCTTTGCTACACTCTCTGCAATCTTTGCTAATCTTATGGCTCCTTCGTCCGAGGCTTCGAGATAATTCTTGAAATTTATTATCATAATCCTTTCTTTTAGCTTTATAGTCATCTTACTTCTATCCTATCAAGTAATAAAATAAGTCTAGCGAGATAAAATCATGTTTTAACAACCTTTGCAACTTTTTTGCCTAGCTCGATACACTTCTTAAGCTCATCTTCATCGGCTTCAAATTAAACCAAGTCTTTTATGCTGGTCTGAACCTTGCTTCTAGCTTCTTTAAAACGGCTGCAAGAGTTGTATACTCCATTTCTTCTGGACCTAGCCTTGCTGGCATAAAGGGACCATGTAGCCTCATGTAGTCTGCTACTCTATTTGTTATGTCTCTAGCTCTATCAAAGGCTGGATCATCGAACATATCCTCAGGGCCTACAAGCTTACCTTCGTTGAGTTGAAATCCAAGTGCTACAACTCTAGGTGGACCATCGAATCTAGTGCATTTTGCATTTCTTATCGAGACAGGCATCAAAGGTCCGTGATGTGATCCTCTCATCCATCCTGCCACAAGGTGTGGGAAAGCGAAAGGTTCTAGAATCTCTCCTACTGCAGGCAAGCCATGCTGAGCTCTTACGAACATGACAGGATCATCTTTACCAACGTATCTTCCTGCTATTAGAGATAATCTTGAAGTGCTTGCTACAGCTGCTAAAAGGTTATCTGTGCGCCTAAAAATCGAATGTATTATGTATCTTCCTGGAGTCCCTATCAAAGCTAGTATGTCATAAATCTCTTCAGGGGCTTGAAGATCGACTATTCTATTTTCATAGACATCCATTACCCTGAAGGTAAAGCCTTCATGCAACTTCTCATCTATTACTAAACCTGCAGTGTTGAAAGGGTCAGCGAATATCTTATAGAGAGGAAAATTCCAAGCTCCAGGCTCTGTCTTATCAGCCATGAATATTATTATAGGCTCACTGATGCGCTCCTCGAACTCAGCCTCAGCAACGCCCGGCCCCATGCCTTTAACGTTACCAGAGAAAGCAGTTGCAAGTAAATCCTGGCCAGCAGCATATAACTTTAATCTCTTTGAGACATTCTCAGTAACATAGCTGAAAGTGTCCCAAGCCAATCTATGAACCTCTTCGCTATCTGCGCCTTTTCTATGAGTCATTATCAGCTGAAGATCGTCCCCACAATTTGTAACATGATAATCTATGAGCAGACCTGACTCTTTTGCCTCCTTCAACTTCTCAGATGCAACTCTTATCTGGTCTGGATGGACTACGTGATGACCTGCTACGCTCCCAACATCTGCTTTGATCACAGACAGGGTAACTTTCAATTTCTCACCTAGGAACGTATCTTTGGTACTTTATGATAAACCTTTTGTGTAATCTGAAGCAATCATTAATTATGAGGCCTAAAATTGAGAAGAGCAACTTTTTGGGTTCATCTTTACCTAATAGACTTAAGAGCAGAATCCTATTCACTATGAAATTTGAGTAGAATTGATAGCCAAGAAAGAAGATGCTTATGTCCACTGCTAGAATAATCGCTGCACTCATCTCATAACGCCCGTTATGTCCTAGGTAGACGGTAGTAGGGTCTCGGAAAGGCAGGCCTGAAGCTCTTTGCAAACCAGTCAAAGTATTCGGCTTTATGTCCCGATGCTACTGTTTTGAGCGCTTCAAGAACGCACTCTGTAATGCCATCTGGATCGAGTCTAGCCCTTATGTTCATTATAATATCCATAGCTTTTGAAGGAGGGGGCAATGTATTTGTGAAGTCCACGCCTTGTTCAAGATTCACCAGACTAGCCTTGGCCGATCCCTCTACAGTTGAGAAGTTAATTTTTAAGTGTACTACTTGACCGCCTTTATCCTCTATTCTCTTGGCGGTCTCTATCATCAAATCCTTAACAAATTTGTCTAGTCTGATGGTTTTTTCAAAGGCTACCATCCAAGAACCATTGAACCAACCGAGTTCGGCTTCTGCAGCACCGTACAAATCATAATCGACATCAACAGAAGAGCGAGTATAGTGCTCTTTTTCCATTAGCATCTTAACTAAATTATCTAAGTTGTAGCCAGTTCTTGCTGAAAGGGAAATCAATTCCGCCCCTTGGTTAATATTACTTAAAAGTTTCTTTATCTCTAAGAATTGTAGCTCTCTCACCAAATCCATCTTATTAACCCCGATTACATCTGCCTCCTTAATCTGCCAAGAGATAAGAAATCCTAAGGGCGCCCTTGGGAGTATGAGATTGAACCTTCGATTATAATCTAGAATTGTGGATGCATCTACAAGTACGAGAAATGGCGATAGGCTGATTTCATCTCTATAGTACTGCCTTAGGGGGGCATAGACAGTTGCAAGGAGGTCTGTGCAACTCCCAACAGGTTCTGCAAGTATAACATCGGGTTTGATCTCGGCAAGAATCTTATGAAGAGAATCTATAAAGTCTGGAAACTTACAGCAAAAGCATCCTTGCAAAACCTCTGCACAAGAGAATCCAAAATCTCTTATCGTCTTTGTATCAACAAGGACCTCGCCTTGGTCGTTGGTGATGAGAGCCACTCTCTTACCCGATTTTGAGGCTAATCTTTTCCCAAGCTCGATCATTAAACTGGTCTTGCCTGCACCAAGAAAACCACCTATAAATGCCAGCTTTACCTTCTCTGTCATAAAATTTCTTTCCAAAAGGGGTGATAAATCTTTTTAAACTTTGTCTTAAGTATTTTTCGAACCCTGCTTGGATTGGTTGATAAGAAGGTTATGGGGACATTAAGTAGTCTTTTCTTAACTCCTACATATTTATATACCTAGATAGTACGAGTTTTTTAAATATCGAACTTTAAAACTTAGGTGTTAGAGATGAAAATTACGCTTGCCACGATCAAATTTCATGAACTGATAGGGCTAGAGGCTCATATCGTCAAGAGTAGTGATCCTGATTTAAAAAATGTTTCAGGTAAAGTTGTTGATGAGACTAAAAATACATTAAAGCTTTATGTAAAAGATAAGATAAAGATGATACCAAAAGCCTACACCACTTTCATCTTTAAGTTGCCAGATGGCATAAAGGTGAAGATAGATGGTTCTTTGCTCATAGGAAGGCCTGAAGATCGATTGGGAAGGTTTAGGTGAGAATATGAGGAATATTGGTATAGATGTAAAGCCGCCTAAAAAATCTTGTGATGATGATTTATGCCCTTTTCATGGCTCATTAAGTATAAGGGGCAGAATTCTGGAAGGGAAGGCTGTCAGCATAAAGGCTAAAGACATGGCAATAATAGAGAGAGAGTATTTGCATTACATAAAGAAGTATATGAGGTATGAGAAGCGTAGGAGTAAGATTCATGCCCATCTGCCACCATGCCTTGATGTGAATGAGGGAGATTCTGTGAAGATAGCAGAGTGTAGACCTTTAGCAAAGACAGTATCTTTTGTAGTAATTGAAAAGTTAGGTGGATAATGTGTCGAAGAAATCTCGTGCTGTATCAGCAAAAGGTGTAGAAGAATTCAAACTCTATATAACTAGGGCCATACCAGTAAATTCTGTAATAACTTGTGCAGACAATACTGGAGCGAAGACTTTGAGAGTAGTACAGGTGACAGGGTATAAGGGCAGGTTGAGGCGCATCCCAGCAGCCTCTGTTGGTGATTACGTTATAACTGTGGTGAAAAAGGGCCCACCAGAGCTGAAGAAGCAGACTTTTGGAGCAGTAGTAGTCAGACAAAAGTACCCCATTAGAAGGATAAGTGGTGTGAGAGTTATGTTTGAAGATAACGCTGCTGTAATAGTCACTCCTGAAGGTGAGTTAAAGGGTACAGACATAAAAGGACCTGTAGCAGCAGAAGCAGCAGAACGTTGGCCAAGGATAGCAAACTTAGCAAGTATAATAATCTGAGGCGACCCTGATGTCATCGAAACCATCTAAAGTAAGAAAAAAGCTCTTCAAATCTCCAGCCTATGTTAGATCTAAACAGTTCTCTTCACATCTTTCTGATGAATTGTACGATAAGTATAAAGTAAGATCTTTAAGAGTTAGAAAGGGCGATACCGTGAAGATAATGAGAGGGGAGTACAAGGGGATAGAAGGTAAAGTGACTGGGTTAGATATGAAGGCTGGAAGGATAACAATTGAAGGCGTTACTCGTGAGAAGATAGCAGGTGGGACTGTACCAATAAAGATTCATTCATCTAAAGTCATGATCATGAGCCTGAACCTTGATGATAAATGGAGAAAGGATAAGCTAGAAGCCTATCGAAAGGAGGTTTGATGATGACAAAGATGGGTGGAGACAAGAGTACCAAGAGGTCGAAGGCACCAGCCTTCTGGAAGATTCCAAGAAAGAGATTCAGCTTCACTGTAACAGTAGCGCCAGGACCACACCCCAAAGAAGATAGTTACCCTATCGCTGTGCTAATTCGGGATGTATTAGGCTTAGTTAAGAATTATAGAGAAGCAAAGACCGTCATTCATGAGGGGAAGATATTGGTTGATAGTATTGCTAGAAGAGAGCCAGATTTTCCTGTGGGCTTAATGGACATCGTTGAAATACCTTCTATTGGTAAAACCTTCAGGTTAGTTCCAATTTCAGGTAACCCTCTTCATCCCATAGTTATTAATGATTCCGAAAAGTCCCTAAAGCTATGTAAAGTCAAGGCGAAGAAGACTGTTAGGGGAGGGCGCATTCAATACGGCTTTCATGACGGTAGGTCTATTCTTGCTGAGAATGGGATGAAATTAAACCCAGGAGATACTTGCTTGATAGAAATACCTTCTCAAAAAGTCATAAAATCTGTTGGGCTAGAGAAAGGTAACTTAGCTGTTATAACCAAGGGGGAGAAAGTTGGTCAATTTGGCAAAGTCGAGCAAGTAAAGCCAGGGACCTTTTCTCGCCCCAAAATGGTTTCACTATTAATTAAAGGCACATCAACTGAACTACCGTCAGATATAGTCTTTATAGTCGGTGAGAAAAAGCCTCTAATCACTATTAGCGGAGGAATTTAGCTTGTCTAGCACCCAAGCAATAAAGACAGCTGAAAATTTAATGCGTGAAATCAAGATAGGTAAGGTAGTGCTCAATATAGGAGTTGGTAGATCAGGCGATGTGCTCGAAAAGGCAAAGAAGATTCTTAAAGATTTGTCGAATCAAAAACCTTGCCACAGAAGGGCAAAAAGAACCGTGCGTGACTTTGGCATTCATAGAGGAGAATCTATAGCCACTATGGTTACCCTTCGTGGCGATAATGCATTAAAAACCCTTAAACGCCTCTTGGTTGCAAAAGGGATGAGGCTCCCTATTTCATCCTTTGATAAGGGAGGGAATTGCTCCTTTGGAATAAAAGAGCATATAGAAATACCAGGCATGAAGTACGATCCAGAGATAGGAATATTTGGCTTAAATGTGTCTGTCTTATTAGAGAGGCTTGGTTATAGAGTATCGAGGCGCAGAAGAGCAAGATCAAAAATGGGTAAGAACCATGTAGTTAATCGAGATGAGGCGATTAAATTCTTTAAAGAAGTAATGGGGGTCGAAGTTTACTGATGGTAAAGATTAGACATGGCAAGCCAAGAAAGTTTGGTAAGGGCTCTAGGTACTGTAAGAGATGCGGTCAGTATGGTCCTGTCATACAAAAGTATAATATAATGCTCTGCAGGCAATGCTTTAGGGAAGTTGCTGAAAAGTTCGGCTTCAGAAAGTTTGAGTGATGATCATGCCTGCTAAGAATGTTTTAGCCAACTTATTCTCATCAATTTACAATAGCGAGATTAGGAAGAAAAAAGAATGCCTTGTTATACCAGCCTCCAAGCTTGCCAGCGAAGTGTTATTGGCTATGCAGAAGTACAAATACATTGGAGAGGTTGAGTATATAGATGATGGGTTATCAGGTAAATTGAGAGTTCAGCTTTTGGGAAGGATCAACAAATGTGGTATCATTTCGCCTAGATTCTCTGTCAAGAAAGATCGTTATAGCGATTGGGAGCGTAGATTTCTACCAGCCTTTGGTAGCGGAATATTGATAGTATCCACTTCAAAGGGTGTTATGTCACATAATGAGGCTATAAACCTTGGTCTAGGTGGAAGGCTTGTAGGATATGTGTATTAATCAGCTTGATTTTTTAAAATAAGCATTATATTAGTGGTTGAATAAAATAATTATGTTGGATGCCATTATCGCTAGCAATCTGACAAAGATTTTCTTAACTAAGAAGAGGAGAGGTAGGCTACCCTTTACAGGAGAGAAGGTAAAGATAAAAGCCTTGGATGGATTGAGCT
>Ga0315314_1001162_pt1 | contig 24466 bp, 22 predicted proteins | sample TDP9_MG_FD_203631 | JGI IMG/M metagenome (GOLD analysis project Ga0315314, IMG submission 203631) | Freshwater sediment microbial communities from Lake Towuti, South Sulawesi, Indonesia - TDP9 | ecosystem: Environmental > Aquatic > Freshwater > Lake > Sediment | place: Indonesia: South Sulawesi... | reverse complement strand
CAACCCCGAATAGTATAGGTAGAGCGCGTAGAGAATGAAGGGTAGAGGAGTCCTCTCACGTTGGATTAGACCTTTCACCAACATAACCCAATGTGAGCGGACTTCCTCATCTTAACTTGACAGAGCCCGCGTGAGGACCATAGACGATATACCCGAGTCATGTAAAGTGTCAGGTAGGTGACTGACAGCTTGGCCAGAGCAGTTCTGGTCCCCTTCATTCTCTTAGTTTTCCTCTTGAGTGCAACCTCAGTCGCGCCAGCCACTGCCCACTACAAAGACGCGAAGCTAGACATCTACATCGCCATAACCCTCCCTGTAATCGATGGTGTCTACAACATGACCTTGAACAAGGCTCACATCGCTGCACAGGAGAAGGTGGTTGATGAATGGAATGACGCAGCATGGATAGAGATACCAAAACGTGTGGGAAACCTAACTGCTTATTCTGGTTACAAATACGATGAGAAATTTCTATACATGGCACATGATTTTATATCAGTCACAGAGTCCTCATTCAATAAGCGTGGTAGTGCAGGAACGGCTTTTGATCCCCTACATGATGATGGAGCTGTGGCAGCAAGACCTGATGATTTCATAATTTTACCTTATTGGGATGAAACGTTTCAAGTGTACGTAAGATATGGTCAGAAAAATGGAAAATATGGCCAATTTAAACCTGCACCTAAAGGCCTTATTGCAAACTCAAATATGACCACCAGTCCTTTTTCATCAACATCTCATCTTTTCTACGAAGTGAAAGTTCCTTTGACTGTTGGTGATCTGTACAAACATATTGATTCGACTGTTGGTATCTTTCAAGAAGCTTATAATGTTGACGCTTCAGGTGAGAAATCTGACAATTGGTATCCCATGGCGGGCGATTACTGGAGAGTTGATAATTATGCTGATGCTACTTTTAGTAAGGCTTTCAATCCAAGGGTGACCGTGCCTCCAACAGTCGTTCCTGAGTTTCCGGCTGGGTTTGCTCCGACGGTGGCGGTTGCTGTGTTCATGGCATGTGTGATCATGTTGGGTAATGGTCGTACAGGGCGGTCTCGAGGACGGAATGGAAGTACTAGACGTGCTTGAAGAATGGTCAAGGGAGGCGCAGCAATGTCACAAGACTCAGACTGGTCGGAGTACTGGAAGAAGAGAATGATGAAACAGGAGATTGTTGAGCTGAAGGATGAGATAGCTGAACTTGAGAGAACGGTGGAGATCCTAGACGATTCAAAGGATTCCGTAGAAGCAGAAGAAGAGGAGGAGTAGCCGAAACTCCTCCTGCCTAGCAGAACGTGAAGTATCTATTGCGCCTCTCCAAGCGTACTTTGACTGGAAGCTCGCTCTTCATCTTCTCAAGTTGGTCCATTATTACTCTGGAGCTGGTGGTCGTTATGGCCTGCTCCCCGTTGGACTTGAACAGGATCACTGCGAACTTGTCGGAGCCCTCAAACCTTGACGGGAACAATTCGTAGTCCATGACAACGAAGCTCTTGCCAACAAGCTCGGCGAAGGACACCTTCGCTTCTACATTGAAACTCTTCTTTTCAGGTACAACATCTGCAAACACTTTCAGAGCCATTGACATCACCCCAATTCTGATTTGGAAATGTGAGTTTAAGCCGATTTCCGTGTTCGAACACATGTATCATAGCAGATAGGTCCGATACTTTCATCATGCACTGTCAGCAGATGCCCCTGTGATGTTCTAAGGCGACAGTTCGTTTCTGGCGAGATTGGAACGGTGCACTGCTCCTGTAGGCAGGAGAGATGATTTGACTGAGAAAGAAATCTGTCCGGTCTGCAAGCATGAGGTTCGCAACCAGACGGCACCAGCGTGTTATGATGAAACTGGGCATAAGCTGGACTGTTCGTGTTGCTGCACCTTGTTCCTGCCGAAAGACAGGATACGTATGCGATGTCCTGATTGTTGAGGCAGTAGAAATCACTATTCCTGAGAGGGCAGGGTGAGCCTGCCGTTGCTCCTCAAGGCAATCCTGCGTGTATTGTAGAAATGCTTGAACGCTTCCGTGTTCTGAATCGACTCGACATACTTGGCTACTTTGTGGGCATCCTGAAGGTAGTGCCTCACTCTTGACGCAACTATCTGCTTCAATGGAACGCTGTGTGCGGTTGATGTCCAAGTCCTTGAGACAATCACCTCACCCTTCTGTTCAAGTCTTTCCACTATCCCGTATATTCTGGAGTGTGGAACAGTCGAATACTTCGCTAGCTCCCCCATCTTCAACCTGCCACACGCACACAAGGTCGCATACACCTTCGCCTCGTACCTCGAAAACCCAAGCCTTCCGAACACCGTGAAGATGTCTTCAGGCAACAAACGCATTCCATTCATTTTCATCACCGAGATAATGATGGTGAGGCGAGCCAACTGATTTTCAGCGAAGCGTGGTCGAGAGACCGAGAATCAGATTGAGTGAGCCGATGACAAAAGTCTGTTCTTGCCAAGGAGCCGAGCCTGGAGATGCATGGCTGCCAGAGAATGCCGAGTCTGCTCTGAGGCTGTCTGTTGGTGGTGTGGAAAGCTGAAGGTGTCGATCCGCTTAGAGGGCGATAAGAAGTCAGTATATCTCGTCTCGGACTGCCTGTGCCCTAACCTGCGACTTCAGTGGAAGGAGTGCCCAGTCTACGATCCGGACGATAGGACCAAGCTTCTGCAAGGACAGGTTAGACTCTTCGCGACTATCAGCGAAAAGGACCTCAACAGAATTGCTGGACGCAAGAAGCCGTGCGAGTCGTTTCTGGACGACTTCTTTTACGGAGAAGTGCCGCAAATAGGTTGACCCTTCCGAATGATCCTCACATTACCCTGGGCGCAATGACATCGCTCGGCCTAATTGTTGTGTTGCTGACCGGCTAGATTCCCCGTTGGACACTGAAAATCATCCGAGAAGGTGCAGAATACTGTCCAAGGCATCCAAGCATCGCAATGACGATACGCTTCGATTACTCAGGCATGAACTTGTGCGTCTGAAATCCAAGTTCAAAGTGGGTCAGGAACTGAAGCTCCAGTGGATGCCGAACAATGGCCCTAAGAGTGGCGAGGTCACCGGCACAACGATCCGAATCTATGAAGCTGACTCAACGAAAGCCTTGGACACGTTGCGGCACGAATTCATTGAGTATTTGCTCACACAGGATCTTGTGGCTCCTTACAAGCGGCTGATCAACAAACTCATCTCACTATTCGAGGAGGAAATGTACGACAGAAAGGAGAGGTTGGTTGAGAGACTCCAAGAATTGACCAAGTGATACGATGGGTACCTCTCTTTGGCAGGATGGTCAAGGCATCCGAGAGCATATGGCATCTGTGCGACGCTCAAGCCGAGTCCGGAGATACGGGGGGCTTCGTCATCTTCTTTCTTCGCAGCAGAATTGCGGCTACGAGCACAATGACCAGTATGGCTACGACCGCGACAATATACATCGAGTACCCTCCTAGGCCGGTAGTCTCAGTTCTCCAGTTTGCCGTGACAGCATGTGGAGCATCCATGAGAATGGTCGCCGATGAGGAGCTCTCTGCCGAGTCACCGCTCCAGCCTACGAAGATGCGCTTGGTTCCGTTACCATGATCTAACTCGGCAGTCACCGAGAAGGTGGCGGTTGATCCTTCATCGTACCAGCCTTCACCCTTCGGATCACCATATGGCGAACCGACACCAAGGTAGAATTGGATCTTGTATACCGCAGTTACCTTCTTGGGAGCATCGATCACCAGAGATCCCGTTGGGGACGTGCCTGAGTAGTCGCCGGTCCACGTCATGAAGACATACTGTACTCCGGGCTCTTTGCCCACGACTGGTTGAACCTCAAAGGTAGCTGTTTCTCCTTCGGCGTACCATCCAGAGCCTTCAGTAAACCCAGCCGGTGCTTCCACGACGACCCTGTGTTGGGGCACGTAATTGAAGGCGTGAGACCCAGGAGACGAGAAGGTCCATGATTCAGGCGAGCAGGCATACCTGCTGTCCTCTGCGACTTCGACCGCTGAGGGCTGAACAGAAATTGTGTGACCACCCTGGACAACGGCGACGCTCTTGACGACTTCTCCTTTGACCTCGTAGACCGCATTGGCGTCCAGCAAGATCTGCACTGACATGGTTGACGGGAGACCCGAAATCTGAACTTCGACCAAGTAGTCTCCGACAGTGAAATACACTCGAACCAGAAGAACCCCATTGGCGTGCTGATCTACGTGCCAAATCCCCTTCGGCAGGCTCCCGATCGGTACCCGTCCTTGCTTCAAGGAGGCGAGTGTCGACCCTACGCCCTGTTGGCTCTTGACTAACTGTGAGGATTCATCGAGGAGACTCCCGTCCGGAGCGTACCACTGCAGGCTCCAAGAAGACGTTCTCCCGAAGCGCTCCTTGTACTCGTAGGTCGAGTAGAAGTAGATGGCGGGGTCTTCAGGAGTGAACCCCTCCTTTACCTTTTCCGGACGACCATCGACGACACTTGCGCAGAGTGCGTGATCCCTCAAGGTCGCAATGCTGCCGTCCCAGAAGAGGTCTTGCGCCGACAAGGAGACCTTCTTGCCGCGGGAGCCGACCTTGGTGTACGTTTGTTCCCAGAGGATTCCACCTGTGTCGTTGTTGCTCAGTTGGAACGTTGTCTTCCCTGTGTCGCCCCCATACAACACAAAGAAGACTTTTGGAAAAGACGTATCCACCTCTAGGATTACTTCCGCGTACATTTCAGTGTAGTCGTAGTCGGGACCTCCTGTCGCAGACTGTGCCTTTCCGAAAGTGACAGAGTCGATAAGGACTAAATCTTGCGGAGCGCTACCCGCGTATACGTGATCGTATTCATCGTTTCCTACAGTATACCTATATCCGAGGACCTCCTTGAAGCGAATGCCGTTCGTGTTCTTCCCTTCTGAGTCGTCGAACACCCACGTGCCCCAGTCGCTGTTGGACTTCATAACCACACGAATCGTTGGCGTCACGGTCCACTGTTCCGCTTCGGGAAAAGCCCAGACCGCTACCGTGCTCGAATAGGCCATGCCCGCCAAAACACCGAGGATAAACAGAACCACAATTCTCATGCTCAATATGCCGGCTCTCTAGAACCAGTACAGTTGTTCTGAAGTCGCAATTTAACACTTGTTGCAGATCGCTTCAAGCAGTGGGATAGCTCTCACCGAGCCCGGCAGAGTGTGGCGTCATGTCTGTACTCACATGCGTGTTGGCGGATTCCTTACTCTAGCCGCCGCCCCTTGTCGCTCGACCCATCCCATACGTGAACCAAGAAGATCATGCATCACAGCGAATACGTTCGCGGCTAACGATCGCTAGGTGACCTCTAGTCTCACGTAGTCTATTGCCGTCCATTCGCCCCACCATACGTCTCTCGGTCCCCCAGCCTGAATATCAATCACCAAATACGCCAAAGTCTGATCCCTGAAGTTTGGGGATTCTTGAATGAACTTGGTGATGTCGTAAGTCTTCTCGACCCAACCGTTTCTCGTATCCAGTATAGATCTGTCGATCTGTATCTCTTCCAAGTGCCATCTGGTCAGTCTGATGTTGACTATTGAGTCGCCGCAACTCGATTCATCGGGTGCGCATGCGGCTATGTTTCTCATCCTTATTGTCAAGACGTATTTCTTTGTCATATCGATTGACAAGGGCTGCCATATCATCACGGATGTTTCGGGCGATAGAGGATGCATTACCACGACAGTCTTTGTTCCATCGTTGACTATGCCGAGACCTTGCGTGAATTCGTCGGTTAGCTCTGGATACCAGTATGCATACCCCATCCAGTCGTCATTCGTCAGGGCACCACCGCTTCCCGAGTACTCGAAATCCGGATTCAGAATCGTGGCGGGTACCGGATCAAAGACCCTTGGGATGTGAGGATTCCAGACCTCAATACGGCTTACCTCAGTGACTGTTCGCTCGGTAGTCAAAACACTAGTTGTGGCCACAGTGATGAAGGACGTGGATATGACCGTCTGCGTCTCCTGAAGGCTAGGCCCCACAGCAAATGCTCCAACGCCCAGCCCGACAAGCACTCCAATTATGAGAACTGCAGAAGCGAAGACTCGTCTGTCCATGAGAACGCGCACAATTCTGAGTGAGTATGTGCATGTATTTCATACTTGTGGGCGAATGATCACAATTCATCTAAGCTGGCTGATAATCGGCCAGCGGGATGTCAAGTTCTTAATGGGAGATCTTGGCGCAGTCCTGAGTCTTCTTGGTCGACAGGGTGACCCTGAAGCCAACACTCAAGAGGCCTGTCAAGGCTTAGGGGACGAGACCCCCATTCGATAGCCTACGTCGCAGATCACTAAGTCAGACAGAAACTCTTCTTCGCTTGAGATAGACCAGTAGCGCGACGACCGCAATCACTACTGCTGCGACAACAGCGAGCGTGATGTACACTGCCGAATAGTCGGTACGCCATTCAGCAGTTACAGTCATGGGTGCGTGCATCCATACCGAAACGCTGGCTGCCCTGGCATCCGAGTCTCCGCTCCAGTGGTCAAAAACGTACTTTCCTCCGAGGATGCCCATGAGACCTTCAACGGGAACTGGTGAGGTGACTGAGAATGTGGCAGATGAACCCTCATCGTACCAGCCGGAGCCTTCCGTGCGGCCGAACGGAGAAATCACCCTCAACATGTACTGAGTCGTATATTCCGCGGTAATCTGCTTCGGTGCGTCCATTAATACTGAGATCTGTGCATCGCTCGTTGAGTAGTCACCGCTCCAACCTCGAAAGACAACTCTTGAGTCCGTAGCGCTAGTTGCTTCCGGAGGAGCGCTTACAATCACTTTCTCTCCATGATCGTACCATCCAGAACCACTTATCGGATACGCTGACCTTACCTCGAGGTAGTGTTGGAGAGCATATTCGAATCGACATTCCCCAGGCGCCGATACTCTCACTTCTGGTTCAGGCACATAGTATCTTGAGGCTTCGCCGAGACCAATATCTCCTGTGACGGAGATCGTGTGTTCAGGAAGCCATCCCAATCCGATACTAGTCTTCGCATTGATAGTCCCGACCGGTACGCCATCTAGCTCAACCTGTGACCACACATCGATTGGTAACCCACTGACGGATATGTCAGCGAGATACTTCCCCACCGTGAACGTTGCGTTGAATAGTGACTGAGATTCAGTACCTCGGGTCTTGAATTCCATTCGCCAGATACCGAGCGAAAGCCTAAGCCAGATAGGCATCGTCCCCTCACATTCACCGGTGGAGTTTGTGACGAGCCCCAAGGTCACTGTGAGGTACCAATTTGCTTGTGGATCATAGAATTTGACATCAAAGGCACCTCCCACGTTGGGTGTTCCACCTTTGAAATTCAAGTAGAGGAAGATCAGCGTACTATTCTGCTCGAATTGCCCCGGTTCAGTTTCGATCCTATCAACAAACCCAATAGTTGGCACAAGTCCGGTCGGAGGACGGCCAGAAATCCACCCACGGTGTGGGAGAGAAGCGTAGAGCACTCTCTCTGGAACGGTCAGCCTGTATAGTTGAGCTCCAAGAGAGACAGCGAAGAGAGTGTCTTCTGACTGGGCTTCGACCTGTGGGGTCGCAAAAGACGACCCAAAGGCCGGTAATAGGACAAGGATTACCAGTACTCCCCTGGCAAAGGTCGAAGTCATTGGGAGAAGCCCACGGCATCCTACTATGCCGTACCGAGTTTGTAATAGTTACGGCCGTACAGGGCATTCTGGAGCTGGCGTGGGCGAAACGCTGGCAGGATGCAATGTCGCCAGATCCCGCTTCAGGCCCGACTGACAGGATGGTTCCCTGTGAGGTTGATCCACAGAGTCCTCTCCGTAGTGCCGATTGTTAAGGATGTCGAGGTGGGCTGGGTCCGCTCCGACGAGGTCAAGAGTGAAGTTTGTTCAGATGTTCTCAAGAGCGAGGTCCGCCGAGTTGTGTAGCCTACAGTCTCAGTGGGCATTCTCGGAGCGTATAGCCAGTATCCTAGCGCAGCTACAATCACAATTCAAACTAGAACGATCGCTGTCAGCTTCAGACTTTTGCCAGACAGAAGGGGACCTCCTGATCTCACCTATTGTGGTCTGCTCTGAAGTCTACGAGCCACGAAGACTGTGCCGATCACAATGATCACAGCCAGTCCAACGAGATAGGCCCAGTTCAATCTGAGCCAGTTGGATTGCGCTGGAAGTGCAGCCGTTTGTTCTGTAGCAGTTGTTGGGGAAGTTGCGTTTTCTGCGAGCCTAAGTGCCTCCTGTGCTTCGGAGGCAGCTAGGTCATATTCGCCAGAGTTGTATGCGCTTTTCGCCTCATTCAGTCTCTGCCGCGCCGTATCGAGCCCTTGGTTTCTCCGCTCCTGCTCCGCTCTCGTGATCGCCACGTTGGCCTTGCTGATCAAACCGGATGCGGTTTCCGGTTTCGGATCTAGTGGATGGGGATCCGCGCCGTCGTACACTCCATCGCCATCGGTATCTGGATCGAGGGGGTCGGTTTTCTGAAGCGGGAAGAGCGCATCAAGAGACACATCTACCCAGCGTGGGATGAAAAGATCATTCTCAGTCTCGACTGAGAATACCATTATGTGCGAAGCTAAGCTGAATATTCGGGCATTGCCTATGAGATCCAACGGGATTTCTACTTCGAGTACGTCGTCGGAAGAGATCTCAACTCCTAGTGGATTCTCGAGATAGTCTCCAGGGTCTCCACCCTTGGTTAGATCCCATCTGTCCACGAAACCCCTGGGATAACAGTTGAATGTGTAGTCATGACTCTGGTCGGAGTTGAGGTCAAACATCAGGTCATATGAGTCGTCTGAACTCGGCTTTCCGTCGTAGAGTTGTATCATGAAATACAGGTTCTCCCCATCGAAGGACATCGTTAGCGACTTCAAGTCAGAATTGGGAGCCTTGTATTGCATGTCATTTTGGTCGTCCAGCCAGAGAGGCTTGATTCCATCCCAGTCGTCTCTTGCGCCATCGATGAAAATCGTTCTGTAGCCATGGACTTCTTCACCATCGAATCGTCCGTCGCCGTCACTGTCCCTGTTGTTCGGGTCGGTTCCGTAGACTCCTTCTTCATCGTCAGTCAGCCCATCCCGATCAGAATCCTTAGGCAGCTTCTCCAATATTGGCAGATGTGACCAGTCCACGACTAACATCTCGTTCTTGATCAGCATTGGAAGTCTTTCATTTCCAAATACGTAGTGCGAGAAGAAGGAGGTGAAATTGTAGCCTGCGACGATGTTGGAGGCTTCGAGAATATCTCCAGACTCAATCACCCGCTTCGTCTCGTAGAGGTATCTTGTCACATCATCGATGTTTCTCGTACCATTCGTGACATCCGTGATTACACTGTTGAGCAGATAAGCGACGAGAGACCCCTTCTCATACACGAGAAACGAGTACCGCGCTTTTCGTTCCTCTTCCGATGCCGTGTTATAGGCGATGCTTGCGTCCTGCACTGACATGTCATTCTTCGTGCCTACGATATCGGAGTATGCCCCGAATTTTCTGCAGAACTCTCGGTTGACTTCGCTGTAAGTAAGGATGCCCAGCGATTGGGAAGCACGAAGCTCATAGTAGTTCGTGAAACCCTCTTGGAACCATTGCACTCCCCCCATCGTTCCCCCATTCCACTGATGGAAGATCTGGTGAGCTTGGATAGCCCAATAGAGGCGATCTTGTTGCTCCTGCTGCCGTGAGAAATACCCGTACGACTGCTCGTTGTATGGACTGACTGCATATCCGCTGACCTTGCCGGGTATGAAGATCACGATATATCCTTGGACGGGCGCTGGTCCCAGGGTTCTAGTATAGTAATCAAATAGGCTGAACACGTTGTTTGTCGCTCGTTCTGTCTCGCTTGGATCTAGGCCGTGCGTTGCAACGGTCACTTTCACTGCGTCAATTACCGATGTTCGTACTGTATACTTCCCAAATCCAAGGGCTCCAGCGGTTAGTTCCCCGCTCTGAAAGTCCACCCAGCTCTTGTATCCCTCACTTCTCCAGTGAGAGACGGGAATCCAATCGTCCGGCAGTTCAAAGAGAACGGTTACGGACCCGACATCCACTCGGACAGGAGTGTAGAAGATGAACTCAGGCTCTACTACTCCAAACTCGCTATCTAGGTATCCAGTTCTGACCTCGTGTTGCCCTATCTGGAAGCCGATCTTCACGTCATAGTCAACTATCGCCTTTTCCTCGTTTCTGGTCGAGATTTCTATTCCATCCCCAGTCCAGGGAATTCCGTCATCAACCACTTTCAGATCCAGTATTTGGCCGCTTCCGCCTCTCGCGATCAGGTTTCTCACGTTCTTCTCAGGGGATAGGAGGCCTCCTGTCCAGACTCCAGCATTCGTTGAGAATGTGAGAATGACAGAATCCAAATCTAGGTTGGATATTCCCAGCTGAATGTGAATCATATGGGTCTGAGGGTCTGTTATGTTTACGACATACCGGAGATCCAAGGGGAGACTGCTTTGTTGAGCGCTTGGGTCCCCCAAAGGATGAGTCCGTTTGCTCGGGTAACTATCAAACTGGGCGATGCATTGGTGGCTGGCACAGGCCAAAGGCACGGTGCTGAGAACTGTTGAATCAGGTCTGTCGATCGTAGTGGACATGACCAGCAGATAGAGCGCAAGCCCGAGAATGGTCGCTTTCAGTCTCATAGGACCAGCTAGATGTAGCTTATCGACAGATATTGAGCCTATTGGTCCCCTTGAAACTACTTTCGACCATCCCCGCTCCATACAAGCGGCTCATTAACAAGCTGATCTCATCGTTCGAGGACGAGATGTACGACAGAAAGGAGAAATTAGTTGAGAGGCTGCAACGACTGACTACGTGAAGCAGCCATTGTGTCCTCTCATCTTGCGGACCCTGCTGGTGACCGCACAACAGGGGGGTTGCGCATAAAGCTGTATTCTATCGGTTTGGCGACACTTGCTCTATGGCAAAGCAGGGACAGTCTTATACAATGAAGGTCCGGACTATGCGAGTGGGCTACGTTGAAGACATACTATCTGCTGATTCCTCTTCTTCTCTGTCTAGTCTCTAGCCGAATGGTTCCTGTCGGCGCCCATCAAGGAGAATCAATAACTTGCTATCTAGCAACAACCAAACCTACCATAGATGGCAAATGGACTGCACCAAACGAATGGAACGATACCGCTCAAGTCGAGCTGATCGCCTACACAGGGTCAGGAACCGCCTATCTGAGAGTCAAGTATGATCAGGAGTATCTCTATGCCTTAGTGGACTTCGTGTCCGACTCGACCATCAACGGTTTTTCTCTCATTATGATCGATGGAGACCATGATGGAGGCGCTGCACCTGACGTTTATGGCGGCCCTGAACCTGACGATTATGGTTTCATTCAGGGCTTTTCTCAAGGCAACTACAAAGTCTATGTTTTCCTGAATCCTCTGTCGTCGAGCAAATTCTTGATGAAGGCATCCACGAACGCTGTCAACGATCCCTACTCCACTTCAGCCCACTTGATCTATGAGTTTAGAGTGCTGAGATCCGTTCTCGGTTCTTCCTCAACGATAGGATTCTATGCGCGTGCGGTTGACTCGGAGGGAGGGGTAGACGTCGCGTGGCCCTCGGCACCAAAAACTAGTCTGGCCATGAGCAGTAAGGATGTGGAGGCACCTGATGATTGGGGAGACCTAGAGTTCTCAGCAATACCGATACCAGAATTTGCCGCGGGGCCCTCGCTGTTCTTCTTCACCATCTTAGTAGCTGCAGTGGTTCTGTTCAAGTCCGAAAATCGGAAGACCCGGCGAGCAAAATGAAATATAGAGTGCCTTAACTGGGAACATTGCATTGCACTGTTATTTTTTCAGGTCTTGTCGAATGTGAGGTTTGCTGAGTTGTGTAGGTTGGGACCGGACTGGACACGTTGGGAACAAGCAGCCAGTAGCCAACCCCAGACGCGACCACGAGCGCGACTAGAAAGATAGCAGTCAGCTTCAGACCGGACAGAACGGGGCCTCCTGATCTCGCCTATCGTGCCCTGTTCCGAAGTCTACGGGCCACGAAGACTACGGCAATCACCGCAACCACGAGACCCAAGACCAAGTACGGGCAGTTCGCCTGGAACCAACTTAGCTCCGCGGGAAGAACGGCCGTGCGAACCGCAGTAGTCACTGGAGCAGCTGCATTTTCCGCGAGCTCAAATGCCTCCTGTGCTTGGGAAGCGGCTAGGTCATATTCGCCAGAGTTGTATGCGCTTTTCGCCTCATTCAGTCTCTGCCGCGCCGTATCGAGCCCTTGGTTTCTCCGCTCCTGCTCCGCTCTCGTGATCGCCACGTTGGCCTTGCTGATCAAACCGGATGCGGTTTCCGGTTTCGGATCTAGTGGATGGGGATCCGCGCCGTCGTACACTCCATCGCCATCGGTATCTGGATTGAGAGGATCAGTCTTCTGTTGCGGAAACAGCGCGTCCAGAGAGATGCTCACCCAACGAGGAAGAAACATATCATTCTCAGTCTGGACTGAAGACACGAAAATGTGGGATGCCAATAGGAAGACACGCGTATTCCCTACGAGATTCAGCGGAATCTTAAGCTCGACGACATCATCGGAAGAGATCTCGGCTCCCGCAGGGTTTTCAATGAGATTCGACTCAACGTATTGTCCAATGCCAGTTAGGTTCCAGGCATTCACGAATCCCTTGGGATAGCAGTTGAACGTGTAGTCAGGCATCTGATCCGAATCGAGGTCAAACATTATGTCGTAGGAGTCCTCTGGATTTGGCTTGCCGTCATGGAGCTCTATCATGAAGTAGAGACTTCCCCCGTCGTAGGACATCGTCAACGACTTCAAATCCGAACTCGGAACCTTGTACTTGTAGTCGTTCGCCTCATCCACCCACAGAGGCTTCATCCCATCCCAGTCGCCCTTCGAGCCATCGATGAAAATTGCTCTGAAGCCATGAACCTCTTCACCATCGAGTCGTTCGTCATCGTCAGTATCCCTATTGTTCGAGTTGGTTCCGTAGGTTCTCTCCTCATCGTCAGTCAGCCCGTCCATGTCAGAGTCGATTGGAAGCCTATTCACTGTCGGCATCTCAGTCTGAATAATCTCCAGCCTTCCGGCAGTGAGGCTCAGTGGCAGTTTGGCAGTTCCAAGTATGTACATCTGAAAGAAAGAAGCGAAGTCAAATCCGGTTGCGTCATTGAGTGCTCTCAAAATGGATGCCGTTGAGAGTGGTTTGCCTTTGATGGCGTAGTTTTCGTAGAGGTACTTCATCACATCGCCAAGAGTCTTCGTGCTGTTCGTTAGCTCGCGTATCTTCTCGTCCAGCATGTACGCCAGAAGACAGCCCTTGAAGTAGTTCAGTCGAAGCACTCTCTCGTCCGACCAAGGATGCGCGCTTGCATATTCCAGAGAAACATCAAATGCGGTGCCAAGAATCTCACTGCGGTACCACTGGAACCTATCTACGAGAGCATACTCGAACTGTCTACGCGAAATCAGTTGCAGATCTCTAGGCGAAGCGAATTCGTAGTAGCTAGTGACCCCTTCCGAAAACCAGATGGGAAGGCCGAAAAAAGCGGACGGGTTCCATTCATGAAAGATCATGTGCGCCTGCCAAGCGATCCAGAACAAGTGTGATCTTGGCGGGTACTGCTCTGGGTAAGGGTATTCGCAATAGGCAAAATAGCCGTATGCTCCCTCGCGGTTTGAGAAGATCTGGCGTCCTTGAATCCTCGGGACGAATATCAGGAGGTACTTGTTGCGAGGCATCGTCTTGGTCAAAGAGACATCGCCCACCATCTTGGAGAAGTATTCGTAGATTCTGAAGACATCGCGGGACACCGTCTGCTGCACGGCTACAGTAAATCCGTAGAAGGCCACAGTCACCTCCACGTTCGAGATCTGTCTTCTTTGATACTCGAATTGCCCAAATCCGAGGGACCCCCAAAGAAAGTCATCGCTCGTTCTTGCCTCATAGTAGTCACCGACTCTTGTCCAGTGTGTCGCAACTGTCCATCCGTCAGGCAGAATGAACTTGGTTCTCACACCTGACACGGGCAGATAGCTTTCTCTGCTTGCATCGATAGGAAACAGAAACAAGTACTCCGGTTCAACCACACCGAAGTTCGGCCCTAGGTACCAATTCATATCCTCGTCCCCGACAGGCGATAAGTCAGCATCGTACTCCAACAAGACCACAGGACCACGGCGGATGACGACAAGTGTCTCGATGAATCGACTGGAACTTCCAGAGAACGCCCAATCAAGCAAACTTCCGTCTTGATCCGTAGCGATGAGGTCTCTTGCTGCAGGGATCTTGCGCGGGGGAAGACCTCCTGTCTCACCTCTTCCGAGCATCAGTCTCTCCTCTCTTACTTGGCTGGCTTTAATGCTGACGTGAATATCTCCTGTATGAGGAGACTCGATGGTCACCTCATACTCTAGTGACAGCGATGAATCGACGGACATTGAATGAGACCCTCCTCCCACCGTTTCGAGGGACATCAGTGAAAGAAGGATTACCAGCAAAACAATTGCTCGAAAGAGATTCCTCATCGGCTGTCCCGTCTGCTCACTGTCTTTCCTCGGAATGCTATATGCGCTCTTCTGCATTTGGATGTATACTACACTACATTGGCGCCAGATCCTAAACTAGAGCTTCGCTATCAGCATCTTTCCGCTTCTCAGTTTCTTGGTTGGCTGCCATCCCTTGTTCAGGACTGCTGTAGGTCCTCGTCCGTGACCAATCGGTCAAGAACGCTTACTCGTTAAGATGGGCTTTCTGACCAAGATCCTGCTATTCACCGTCTGCACCATTTCCCATCCGCTGTTCAGATACCTCTCAAGCTCCTTCTCTCTGACAAGCTTGTTTCGGAATTTTCCGGATTCTTGATCTTGCCTGAGCTTCTGAGGATTAATGCTCAGCTTCTTGATCTCGCTTTCGTAGGTCTGGAGCTCTTCTGCCGGAGTAAGGTCCTTTCCAAGTTCCCTCTCTTTGGCGACTTTCACGTCCAGCAGGTCTATTCCCAGCAAGTTCTTGGCTATGCTCTTGAGAGCTTCGATCTGCGCCTCCTTAACGACCGCGCTCTCCTCCAGCTTTGAGGTTGTGCTGAGAAACGGCTCACATGCTTTGTACTGTGCCCGCATGTCTTCAATCATGTCTGGTGGCAGCTTGCCCTTGTTCGTGCTGTAGCGGGCTTCGATGTCGCCCTTGTGACCTGCCATGAACTGTAGGTACGGGTGACTGATCTTGCCTTTCGATTCAGCGATGATCAGCTGTGTCTCCGCATAGGCCCTAAGGACATACGGTCTCTTGTGAACTCCTGCGGCGCGCATGTACTTTCTGATGAAGTCGGATATCTTCTTCGTCATCGAGAACTCTTTCTCAGCTGCGCCTGGACGGTCATGACCTATCAGCGGAGTTTCTGGAGTGAGCTTCTCGCCGTTTCTGATTCGTTCTTCAAGATACTCTTTCAGGTAGTCGCATCCCTCATGAGAGAGGAATGTGAAGTACTTGCCTCGAGTCTTGCTTAGTGAGGATCTGACCACAACCATCGTGGGAATTCTCTCGAAAGTCACTTGCTTATCCTCTACTCTCAGCTCAGGAAGATCCTTGAGTGTCAGTCCGTCGCTTCCATCATAGTTTCCAATACTCTCAGGTCTGAGGTCTGCGAAAGCCATCAACGCTTCTGCGACGCGTATTCTTGGAGGCGACGTTCTCAGTATCCTCGCAAGCTCTGCCTGCGTAGGGACCTGTTCATTCTCAATCGTTGGCGTGGCGTTGCGATTGGTTACTTTGATTCCGCGTATGAGGGCGATATCGTTGTATCGGAGCCAAGACCTTACAGCCTTCAACAGCCCGATGATGTAGCCTGGCGACTTTCCCTCTGCTTCGAGTCGCGCGACAAGATCCTCAAGCGAATCTTGGAAGCGTTTCATGTCGGTCTTTGCTTGCTGCACCATTCCGTCGGGAGTCGTGGATAGCAGCTCGCACAGCCTACCCAGTTGCCTTCTGACAATCTCAGCGTGTACGGGGCTGCCTCTCCTGACGTTCCTCAACCACCGTTGGAGATCCTGGTCCTTCTCGAAGTCGAGGTACTTCTTGGCCGTTGTAGTCAAACTCTTTCGACAGCCCATGTGTAGGGCCTTGATAAAAGGGATTCGCCCTTAGTTGTTGGTGCGGCCGCCGGGACGCATACCCAAAAGGGTTCAAAACCACTCTTGCCTTTTTCTTACCCTCCTATCCTCTATGATTCCGTTTGTGCCGGTGCGAGGAAGCTGCTTGATCCGTGTGCCGACTATTCTGGCTATGACCCCGAATCCTGGCGGGAATAAGCCTCCGCCAACAAGGAGCATCATGATTGACAGCAGAATCAGGACAAGGCCGCGGTTCTTCCTCCTAATGGGCGTCGCTCGAATCCTAGCGCTCTGAAACCAGAGGATCGCCACTGTAGAGTCCCCGGAGGCGATAGAGATTGGCGCGCAAATACGCGACAAGACGGCAAAACAGGCTCTGCGTCTCATGCTGATCTCCCCTTGCTCGGAAAACGGGCGCCGCATAAGGAGGTTACCACCCGAAGCCTAAAATTCTGGATATGGCTGCAGTTCAGATTAACGAGGTCTGATTGATGTCGTCCAGTCTCAGAAAAGCTCTCGAGAGATTTGACAGGCTCTCTGAAGCTGAGCGAGCACAGATCGCCCGCGAAATGATTCGTGGAGCAATTGAGATTGAAAGAAGAGGAAAGACACGAGGTTTGCGGAAGGCTTAACCTCATCGAAGCAGACCTGGCGGCTCAGCTCCTAGACAGCTATTCAGGAAGAGGACCCGTCGAGTTCTGGACAGCTGTTGAGAGATTCAAGCTATTCCTCGAAATGAGAAAAGCGCTCTGCGACTAGAAGACTTGCCCGCTAACGCCGAGGGCTGCGGGCGGTGAGCGATATCCCCCTAGGGATAAGGTAGGTCATTATCATCCAAGCATCTTGTTTGTGTTTTCGCACGAGCCGGTCCAGCAGCGTTATCCATGACATTTGACGCTGCCTCGATGCGTTGCACGATGTGATCCACCTCGGCCTTGTCCATGTCAGCGAGTATTTCCTCCTTTCCCGGCAGGCCTGTCACGAGGGCTACGCACTCATGGTAGGCGATGACCCATGCCTTTCCGGCGTTGATGAGAGCTCTCAAACGGGCTCCCGACTCCCTGAAACGGGCTCCTCTTTGGAGGATATAACCGCGGACCAGTCCGCGCACATGCTCCGGGACTGAAACGCCGGAGACTTTCAGTTTCAGCCTTCGCTACGTTCTACGTCTGTCCGGAGCGCCGAGGAGGGGCGCGATGAGAAGAGTACCCAAGACCAGATAGAGATGTAAGGTTGAGGACTAAGGTCGATAGGCGTGCTTTCCTCAAGTATCTTGGCTCCGGTCTTGTGGCTGTCACTGCAGCTGGCGTGGGTTACTATCTATACAGTACGCAAGGAGGGTACGCTCCAACCGGGACTATTACTATTCCAGAAAGCTGGCTGGTCCGGGGCTTGGGGCATGACATCGATGTCAATTCACAACCCGCACTACCTTGACTACGTCAATAGGTGTTTTGAATCAGGTTTGTCCTGCGGCCCTGTATCACGTGCTCTCCAAGAACGAGGCCTACCATGGCGTGAGAGGCGAGTTATTCGAGAGAAAGCTTAAGCGTCTAGAACGGACAACAACTGACAGCCCACAGGCCCCATGAGACAGCCAACCCAATCGCACCGAGCCGTGTCAATGAAGAAAGAGCAATCTAACGAGATTTTCATTGGTGCGGCCGCCGAGAACCATGATTCAATCGTGGTTCCCACGACTCGGCCTAGGTCACAAATCTCAGACAACCAACAGAATGGCTTTCAAAGTATTTCTATCTTCAGCCGAAGGCCGAATGGTGAGCACAGGCAAGGTTGAGGGTTTCGAATCCCACCGGGCCCGCCATCTAATTCAACTGCCTAGGCGTCTCTTTCTCTTGAGCATGATGAAGGTTGCCGCACTTGCGATAACGACCGCGGCTGCGACTGAAGCTGCTATTATTGCTCCGCCTTCGTAGGTCGGAGACTCGATCTCAAGTGTCGTTGAGCCGGTTGAGAACTCAGGAATAGGCTGCCCGAACAGATCGTTGGTAGGCCATGAAGTCACAGCGTTTCTGGCATCCCAAAGAATGCCATCAAGTTCAGTGAAGGCTTGGTAGTCCGATGGGCGTGTGTTGAATAGCGCTGCCCATACCAGACCATCGTATGCTCGTACAACAATCGTCATCGTGCCAGGCAGGCTGCCCATGTGCGACCACGTGAACCGTCCTGGTAGTGGTTCTTGCACGTTCCACCCCAGGCCATACCAATAATCACTGTCGGCCCACAGAGGTGGCGGCGGACGTGATTCCATCTGCCGAACCATCGCAGAGTCAAGCAAGGCTGGAGGCTTAGCTCCATCAACCGTCGCGGCGAATCGCACGATATCAACAGCCGAGGCGATCCAGCCTCCATGAGAATCCATATTCTCCAAGTAGAAACCGCCGTAGGGCCAAGGCACTGAACCCGTTATGTTCGGGAAAACAGGCCGAGCCAGCCCGGCACCGGGATAGTCGTAATAGTGGACTTCTTTAGGCGCAGCAGATGGTAGTAGGGTGTGGCCGATCTGCATGTCCGTAATACCCATCGGTGCTAGAACCTGTGTTTGGGCATAGTTCTCGTACGACTCGCCCGTTACCTTCTCAATAACACGCCCTAAGATTAGGTATCCGAAATTCGAATAGGCGTACTTGGTTCCCGGGTCGAATTGAAGAGGCTGCATAAGCATGTACTGTATTATCTGCTCTCGAGATGGCGGATAGGCAACTCCAAGAAACGTTGCGATACGGAAAGGTTCGCCCATTGGATCAAACGTCTTGTCAGGATCCCAACCGCCGGAATGTTCAAGAAGTTCACGAATCGTTACGTTAAGGATCCTTTGATCCTGCACTTGCTTACCATTCGGAGGCTTGATGTTCAATATCGAAAACGCCTTGTCATCCAACCTGAGGCGTCCCTCCTCGACCAGCTTGAGGATCGCAACCGCCGTGATCGGTTTCGATAGACTGGCTATTCGGAAGAGCGAATATGGTTCGACCGGAGAACCAGTAGCGTTGTCAGCATAGCCATACCCGTGAGCGAAAACCAAGCGCCCATCCTTCACGACTGATACTGCCCCTCCAGGAACCTTGTACTTCGTCATGAAATCAGGAATGATTCGGTCGTAACTCTCCATTCCAGGCACTTGAGGACCAGTTATCGGAATGGTAGCGTAACTTGGCGGGACGAAGAACAATAGTGAGACAGTCAGACAGAAGAAAAGGAAAGTAGTTGCACGAACTGTCCGCATAGAGTACCCTAACTGTTCCTAGATATAAAAGCGGCTCGCCAAGCCAGCATTCTTGTCCAGAGAAAGTGGTCTGGCTATTCTGCCGCATCGGCACTGAGCAGACCACCGGAAGTAAGTCAATCCGATTCTTTGTGGATACTTCAAGTAAGTATGGCACGATTGGCTTGGCGATTACGGGCGCGGCGTTTTACTTCTTTGGAAATCCACGGACTGTGGAAAGAGTTGGGTATCGCTTCCTTCAATCGATTCGTGGACAATTGATTGGAAATGTGCGCTGCCCCGCGATCCACTCTGGGGAGGTGGATGGGATCAACCGGAAGTCTATGTGGACCGATGATCAGATCTACGTCACAGCTGATTGCACTTGTCCTTCATGACCGTACAAGGCCATCCCTGTAGGAGGTTATGTCTATTCCGTGAGCTTGATGTCGGTGCTTTGGCTGTGACTCGCAGTCATCGGGCTAGCGGGCTGCATCGGCACGGTCGTTGTGGTCGCCAAGAAGCGTCGCCAATAGACCGTATCATACGAGTCTGTCTCGTGCGGGTCCACGAACAATCCTTATCTTCTAAGCCCTAGAGCGATTGTTGCACGTTTGCACGTGGACTTCCACGTCTCCCAAACCACATCCACGTGGACACCCGGAAGCGAGCCTTACCTAATATCCCCGGTGTCTTGGTGTACACCTCCCCATACGAGATTTTGGTCTTCGCATAAAGCTCCGATGTCAGAGATGGCATTTGACAAATCTTTTTTATAGGAAAGACTCGCATCGAAATACGAAGTGGAGATGTCAATTCCAATGGCTGTGAGTTTTCCCCTCAGTTGCTTGATTGCCTTCGCCGCAAGGTTCCCGGGGAGTGTGAAAGCGCGAAGAGGATGATTGTCATGGGAACTTCAGAGTCTTCAAGCCAATCAACCGTAGCTTCCAACGGCATTCGAGGTGCCATGCTGAAGCATCCCCTGTTCTCCTACTTCTCGATGGCATACGCGATCAAATTCATCGTTTTGATTCCCTACACGCTCGCAGCCTGGGGCATTCTCTCAGGCGATTGGAATGCTGCTTTCGTTCTGGCAACGTTTGGGCCGTTCGTGGCTGGCATCATAATGGTCTACCTTGCCGAAGGGAGAGCAGGCTTGTCTCGCCTACTACACAGCGTAGTACAGTGGCGTATCGGGTGGAAGTGGCTTCTGTTTGTGTTCGCAGCGATCCCAGCGCTGGTTATGTTTGGGGTCATCATCCAGCCCGGAGCGCTTGCCGGCTTCCAAGGTCTAACCTCGCATCTCATGACCTCCTTGCTGGTGAGTTATCCGGTGACCTATGTACTGGTATGGTTCGCGGGGGGCGGGCTCGATGAGGAAGTTGGCTGGCGAGGCTTCGCGTGGCCGATCATGCAAACCCGCTACGGGCCGCTTTGGGGTGTGCTACTTTTGGGTGTCCTGCACTGCTTCTGGCATTTGGAGGAGTTCCTGACACCGGCCCAAGGCGGGGGGCCAGGCACCGGGTGGACTCCCTTCGTCACAAATCTCCCCATCTTCCTTGTGTTCGTTCTGTTCGTCAACATAGTTTTGACATGGGTGTACAACCACACCCGTGGAAGCCTTTTTGCCGTAATCAGTGCGCATACGAGTGTCGATACTTCAGGGGCGGTTTTGGTACCTCTCCTTCCGGCCTTTGGGGCTGCGACCGGTCAATCCGCAACTAGCGTGCTCCTAGGCTTCGGTGTCGGCCTCGGGGCCGCGGCGCTTCTGATCCTTTTCCTGACACGCGGTCGGCTTGGCTACCAGCCTTTGCCTTCGCCGAAAAGTTCCGAGCCCTGATTCCCGTATCCTAGACCCGCCAAAGCGAATCTGAACAGTCGTCGTTCATGTGTGTGGCAAGCGCACAAAAGGCCAGAAATGAACACGCATTCACATTTGCCCTATTCGCACTACTGCACCATGCAACTCACTTTGATAGAGCGCAAAGTCCTCGCTTTCCCTCGAATAGTTGAACCTAGCCGCTAGCCATCACAAGTAGACTGCCCTCTGTGGAATCGTCCGAGATTCAAAAAATAAGCCAACTTTGCCTTTGATTCAGGCGCTATCCCTTCCCGGGGGCTGTATCTCACTAGGCCCTTCTCTTCAACGCGCCTCAACGCTGCCCATGCAGGCTCGCAATACTCACATATGGCAACGTACGCATCGGGATTCACCTCTCTCTCAAGGTACAATTTCTCCTCTATGGAACGTCCACAATCATGGCATCTGGTCTTGGTGTGATACGGAATCATCCCTTCACCTTGCCCACCCGTCCGAAAAAGAAAGATCCGGACGATTCGGCCCACGCATCAAGCGTGAAGACTAGTGTTGCTTCTCCTCGATCCTTCTTCGTGCTTCTGCATCTATGTACTCCATAAGGTCTTGAAATGATTCGAATTCTCGATCTCTCATATTCCCAGTATGGGGTTCAAAGCATAAATCCTTGAAACGAGGCCGACTTACTCCGGTTCTGGCTTTGCGACGTGGGTTTTCCGCATCCTCACGTCGCAGGCTATCTGGGTCTAGGCGGTAGGAGTCTTCGTTGAGAGTTCTTGGACTCGCCTCTGGATCACCTCCTCGAGCATTTCGGGAGTCAAGATTCTGAGGAGTTCTCTTTCCCTTCTATCATCTTCGAGGGCGGTCTTCAGATCAAGCGGTCTTCCGCAGTACGTGCATCGATGTGCCTCAGGTGGGCTCTCATGTTTGCAGATAGAGCAGGGCTTCACTCGTCTATCCCTCTCCAATTCCCCTTCTGTTTCGGACAGCTTCTTCCCGGCAAGTTTGAGCAGGGCGCTATCAACATCCCTTCCGGATAGGTGGACGTAGACAGCCGCCATGTCTGATCCTTGGGTCCAGCCAAAGTATTCTTTCATCTGTGCTTCCGTGAGATGTTTGGCAAGGAAGGTAGCTCGCGAATGTCTGAAGAGATGTGGGTTGCACCGCTTACTGAGGCCCGCTCTCTTTGCGGTCTTCCTGAGCAGGCTTACGACGCTTTGGTGCATGAGTCGTTCACGGTTGTTCTTGGAGCCGACGCTGACCCATAGGTAAGCGTCTGGATCTTCGCTCTCAGGGGGATGTTCCAGCCATGTGACGAGTCTTGGCACGGAATGGATCAATCTAACCCTCCGCTGCCCCGTCTTGCCGTCGGCGATTAATACCGCTCCGTTGGCGTCGAACTCAACGTTTCTTATTCTAAGGTTGAGGATCTCGCCGATTCTGCATCCGCTCTTATATAGGATTGAGATCAGCGCCTTGTCTCTCGGGTTCACACCTGCATTCACAAGTTTCTCCACATCTTCTTTTGATAGGAGTTGTTCTGGAAGTTTGGCTCCGATCCTGCGCCATGGCTTGATCCACCTCACTTTCTCCGGATAGGCATCCTCCGTGTTCTCAAGCCATTTCCAGAAGGTCTTGATGGCGGTGAGATGATCTGAAACGGTTCGGGGCGCAAACCCTTTCGCCTGAATCCTCCTGACAAGCTCCTCGATGTCTTTCCTTGACATCTTGTCGAAGTCTTTCTCGACGAATCTCCCGATGTTCCAGAATCTGTTCAAATAGAAGACGGCGCGGAGCTTCGTCAGACCTCGCAGAATGCAGGTGTCAGCGAACCTAAAGATGAGTTCCTTGTTTCGCCCAGTAATCTCTTCCGATTCTCTGATCCTCTTGCTCACCAGTTCCAGTCTTCTCTCGACGTCGTATACGTCTTCCACAATTCGATTCTCGGATTCGTTTCTCACTATACTACTTTGGTTTCGCAAGTACTTATCCATGCGATTCTCCTCTGAGAAGTGGTGCGGCCGCCGGGATTTGGACCCGGGTTAGAGGCTTGGGGGGCCTGCGGCGATGTCAGGGAATTCGTCTCCGTCTTAGACCAGGCTGTCCACCACGTACTGGGGGTTCTGGACCACGGCATGGTGGAGGCTTCCGGCCTCGCGCACCCTGATCCGGCCCTTTCGGCCGCGCCTAACACTACCGTGCTCGATCATAAAACAGTACGGTGCACCCACGCAGTTGCGCCCAGAGGAATCTTTTGCGTTATCGAAATCATTTTCTCTTGCGTGACCGTCGCGTACGGCATGAATCTGTCCAGTTGGTGTTCGGTGGACGAGGCCCTGTACGTCGCCTATGCCAATGAGGAGTGGCGACAGTTCAGCGGCCTACCCTACAGCGAATCCTTCATGAAATCCGTCGCCGAGAAGCGCATAGACCACGCCAAGGACTTCCTCTCACGGTTCAGGGAGCCTAAGCGTCTCTTTCTCGGCAAGGTCTCCGATGTGGCTGACGCGTCGAAGACGCCGCTGAAACTCGAACTCTATCGGAAACGCGAACAGGAGATCGTGTCCAAGTCATACGAGGTGAACGGCAGATCGGTCACATGGAACAGCTGGAGGCAATTCAATGCGCAAACGAAGACCTCCGCAGATCGGAAGGCTGTCTTCGACGAGTTCGTCGACAGAGTCGACCTCGTCACGCCCACGATCAAGGGAATGTTTGACAAGTCGAAACAGGTCGAGGCTGAGTACGGTACGTCTCCGCTTGAGTTGTACTTGCAGCTCGAAAGGCTCTCACGTGACCAACTGAAGGATCTCGTCAAGAGACTAGGCCGGGCTGCAAAGAAACCGTTCATAGAGCAGCTCGAACATTACTCTCAGGAACTGAACGGGCGACCTGCGGAATACTACGATGACCTTTACTTCTTCCGCGGCAGGATCTTTGAGCCTCTTGACTCAGTGTTCAAGAGCTACGACGCTGCCGAGGAACCGAAACGCATCCTTGCGAAGCTCGGCTTCCAAGTTGAGCGTCTCCAGACAGACGCTGAGGAGAGGCTCGGAAAGCATGCTTCACCGGTCTGTTTCGGTGTGCAGATCCCCAACGATGTGCGACTTCTGGTGCGCCCGGTCAAGCCTTTCACGGACATGGACAGCTCATTTCACGAGCACGGGCACGGCATGCACTTCATCTCGATCTCGGAGGACGCTCCATACTGGGACAAGTACACGATCCCCAACGGAGTGGCCGAGATCTTTTCGACGCTTCTCGAACGACTCATGAGAAAACAAGGCTTCCTTACAAGACAGTTCAAAGTCGGGAGGGATG
>Ga0315314_1001161_pt1 | contig 24481 bp, 21 predicted proteins | sample TDP9_MG_FD_203631 | JGI IMG/M metagenome (GOLD analysis project Ga0315314, IMG submission 203631) | Freshwater sediment microbial communities from Lake Towuti, South Sulawesi, Indonesia - TDP9 | ecosystem: Environmental > Aquatic > Freshwater > Lake > Sediment | place: Indonesia: South Sulawesi... | reverse complement strand
ATCTAGAGGTGCTGACTCATGGCAAAGCGTGCTAGCTTTGATAAGGTCTGCAAGATATTGATTTCCGAATTAGGAGAACATTTACAATTTATCTCGAAATCCTCGTATTCTATTGATTCCCAGACTGTAGTCGAATCAGAAATTGAATTCAAGACTTCTGAGAGAAGTCAATTGTTTACAGTGGATGTAGCTTGGCTCGAAAATCTTTGTCGGGGTTTGCCTAAGACATGGTTACTTTCAAAAGTTATTTCTGACGTAGTTGTTGCTTGGGAGATTGATGCGACTTCAAGTAGGAAGTCTATCAGAGCAAGCATTGATAATCTGGCAGCTCTCAATCCAAGACTAGGAATAGAATTACTCTTGATAGGTGGAAATCAGAAAGCGATTAAAGGTTATGATTCGAGATTTAACACAGCCATTAGGTCTGCTAGGCTAAAGAGAGTAAGAATAATAGTCATTACAGATGTGATATTTTCACAATTGTATTATTCGGCAACAGGAAGGCATCCTCAAAGCTTTTACGATATATATCTTGATATAGCTTCTCAAGATAACACTCTAAGAGCTCTCCTGAAAACGAAATGGGAAAAACTATTGAGGGAAACAAAAACAGAAGAAGAGTTTCGGCATGGTATCAATGAAAAGTTAGTACGCAGACTCTAGAAGCAGTTATCCGAGTCTATAAAGAATCATTTATGAAGCAAACCTATCCTAAGAAGGGGGAACTCAACATACTGTAGAAAACAGGTAAAATAAGGATAAAATAGTCTTTTTTTAACAAATAGGGAAAAACCGTACGACTATTTATTTGAAAATAAGCCTGAACCAAGGCTTTTTCTAAAGGGCTTATATTAGGCTCTTAGATCCAACACCACCCAACTGAGAGCACTGCCCGATTGATCGAGGTAAGGGTGGTACTTCAAGCCTTTGCCGGAAAAATCTTCCCGGAGGCACATCTCCAGTGGAGCCAAAGCGCGTTAATTCAAATCCAATGGGCCGTCACAGCTAAATAGACGCCAAACTATCCTTCGTCTAAGCCTATCAGCCATCCCAACACGTACACCGTATCTTGCCCGATCAGCGCCTCTATACATTACGTGAACTGCTGGAGCATTAGGTAGTTCATATATAGATGCGCGTTGACGTTTAGAGGGATGTTTCCCTTGGAAGGCTGGACGAAGTGTCAGGAATGAGAAAATCAATCAGAGAAGACTGGACCTTACTTCCTTTTCTCATAATCGTAACTACAGGCTTTGTTGTCGCTATACTTGACTTCATTTTCCTCCAAAACCTAACATTTCAAATTGCTGCTCTTGTCGGCTTACTCCTGTTTACAGCCGGAGGATATTTGCGCAATAAAGCAAGATCGGAACTTAAGAATAAAGCGGGTTTCAGCAGTCTAGCTGCAACAGGAAGACTCCAGATTGTAGAAGGTCATCAGCTAGTGAAAGATGGGCTTTACAGACACATTCGACATCCAATATACTTAGGGGAAACACTGAGGAACTTCGGTATTGTCATATTTTTCTCAAGTGTTTATGGGGTATTATTCATCGGAATAGCAACGATTTTTCTACTCTTCCGCATAGGGATCGAAGAGAAAATGTTAATTGAAGTATTTGGTGAGGACTACAAGGAATACCAAAGGAGTACGAAGAGAATAATACCTTATGTCTACTAATGAGTTTCAGCGGGTTCAAACACGGTTATCAGAACTAGCTATGATTTGGTCACCAGCAATGACTAGTGCATGTTGGTGGTGAATCAAAGCTTTATCCACAGTCAAACCAGATGACAGCAGTCAAAAGTGCAGAATCCTCCTCTCCGTAGCCCTAGGCTATGCCGGAATCTCAAGCCAACAACTATGCCATTGCTCAGCGCGAACTGCAGACTCTTTCTCTAGACTTTCGGTTTCTTCATGGCGAGATAGGCTGTTGTGATGACGAAAAGTATCGTTGTTGCTATGGTTACATACATGATGTTCCTTGCATTGTTCAGATCACCAAGTGCTGCATCATACTCCGATCTCAACGCGTCATGTTCGGATGTGAGGCTATTGTACGTTGCGTTTAGGGTTGCATAGTCGGCTTCCAGAATCTCGAACTCGGACACTAAGGAGTTGTAGGTTACGCTTAGCGTTTGGTAATCAGACTGGACGCTGTCAAATTCAGCCATCAAAGTATCATAGGTTTCGCCTAGAGCCTGGTAATCAGATTCGAGCGCGGTGAAGTTGGAGCTGAGCCCATAATACTTGGATTGAAGCTCTACTAGGCTACCGGTTAGATCACTAATTCGCCTGGTGTAGTCAACGATCTCAAAGATCGTGGTTGCCACAAGAGTGGTATCAACGTAGAATTTCACGCTCCACATGCCTGTTTTCTCCGCCGGCTCATAACCTTCGATGCTGATAAAACCGTAGACTATGTACCATACCCAATACGTCCCTGGCTCAGGTGCCGGTACACTGGCGGCAACAGTCTGATACAGTGACCCATCTGGTCTGTACCACTCCCATTTGGCAGCCGCTGCTTGGGAGATCAACGTAAGGTTCACCCAGAGTATTGCCGCCACATCGGTAGTCATGAATACCTGTGTGATGCCCAGCGGCCGGTATGTTGCCATGTCAACGTCTCTGCACATTCGATAGTCGCTTACTCCTACAGCTTGGACATTCTGGACAGATATTGATGAAGCTGCAAGCAGGAACACGACTAGTGAAACAAGCAAGTACCTCTTCAACAGTTCACCTCCCAGCACTGACCTTACAATAAGTGCGGATAAAAGCCTTGCCGTCTCTTCGAGTTTCGGGTTGGGATTAGTTTCTTTAAGGCTAAGAAACTATCTAGGCGAAGAGTGTTCTTTATGTCAGAAGCATAGATTAGGAATGAGATAGTTCAGCTCCGCGAGAGAATTGCCCGTTTAGAAGTTGGGTCTGAGGGTCTTAGCAGACGTGTTTTCGGTCAACGGCTATTGTTCAACGAACTGGGAGAGTTGATGGCACTGTGCTTGAGTCTGGAATCAGAACTGTGCCGCGCCCTGAAGAACGAGTCTCCTCAGTATAGGATCTCTGGGCTCAGTCTAACCTGGGATCGGTCTAGGGGTATTCCCTCCTGCTCCAAAAGGCGTCTTCTTTCTTCAACTTCTTCCTTCGCCCCTGCGATGTAACCGTCGGATCTCACAACTCTGTGGCATGGGACAATCGGCGCAAGGGGATTCTTATGCAATGCGTTCCCCGCAGCTCTGTAGGCACGCTGCCTGCCAACTTTCTGCGCTATCATCTTGTAGGTACTCACTTTCCCCTTGGGAATCTCGAAAGTTGCCACTAGAATGGCCCTTTCAAACTCCGTCTTCTCTGAAAGATATCTGGCTACATCCTCCCTACTCTTCACCGATGCCTTTTCCATCGCCTCCACTCCATCTGACACCTCAAACCATGTACGGACTCAGGTGATAAGATACGACCGGTCTCAAAAAGGCTTCGCTCTGGCCAAAGACGACGCGTTTTGGCCCTAAGCAGTCCTCTGCCCATCCAGAACATTTCGCAAGACTTGTTCCACAGAAAACAGAGAAGGATTGGCAGAAGTGTCAGCATATTCTCGGTATGGGGTCTCCTATTGGTCTTGCGATCATTCTTTTTCCTCCGACGGCTGTTTGCATGGCGACACCTTTGAAGCTTGTCGTTGCCTCGCCTATGATTTCGGCTTCTCTTCCTTCCTCAGTTGATCTGAGGAGCTCAAGAAGCTCTTCAGCTTTCTCTCTGACCACACCGATAATCACTTTCCCTTCGTTGCCCACTTCAAGCGGGTCCAAACCCAGCATCTCACAGGCGGCCCGAACATCGCCGTGGACAGGAACCTTATCCTCATGTATCAGTATGCCAACATGAGACTTCTCGCTAAACTCGTTCAACGCGTCAGCTAAACCTCCACGGGTTGGATCCTTCATGGCTACCAAACCGCCAACTTCTCCAAGAAGACGCTGGATCATACGGTTCAATGGCCTAGTGTCAGACTTAATCTCGCTCCCAAAGCTCAAGCCTTCTTGAGCCGAGAGCACGGCTAAACCATGGTCGCCAATCGTTCCGGACAGTATTATCCTGTCGCCAGCGGTCAAGTTTGAGTCCAAGATCCAAGTCGCGCTGAAGCCCTCCCTAGACCGTCTCACAACTTCCATGTTACTGTTCAAAGCTTCTGTTCGCCCTCCTATTCCAGAAGTGTTTATGACGCACCCGCCTAGGCTTCCCTTCTCCACGACCTTCGTGTCGCCGGTGACGATGCCGACGCCCGCCTCGCGGCAAGTGTCTCGCATGCTGGCCAAAATGCGTTCAAGATCAGCTATGGCTAGACCCTCCTCCAAGACAAGACCGCAGGTCAGCGCGATAGGCTCAGCGCCCAGAACAGCGATGTCGTTGACCGTGCCAGAGACGGCCAAACGCCCAATGTCGCCGCCCGGGAAGAAGATTGGCTTTACAGCATGCGAGTCGCTCTTCAAGACAATGCCTCCGATGACCGCCGCATCGGCTAAGGCCTCAAGAGGCACCTCAGCGACGCGTGAACTGCCCGTGCTGCCGAAATGGCTTACGATGAGATTCTTGACCAAGTCGTGCATGACTGAGCCTCCGGCGCCATGAAGCATCGTGATGTGTTCGTTTCGGATGCCCATTTCCGCCCGCCTCCGAGGTATGTTTTAAATAAGCGTCGAATCTAAACCTTTCCCGTGCACGAATGGGCTTTGGCAGAGGCAGTTGTGTCTGCCGCGTCTCAGATCGCCGTAAAAGAAGGACTGAAAGAGGTCACCGAGGTAGTCGTCAAACTCGGCGAGCTCCAGCAGATAGAACCAGAAGTATTCATGTTCGCTTTATCACAGCTCAAGACGCCTATGCTCAGAAACACAGAGTTTAGAATAGAGAAGGACCTGGCGGAACTCAGGTGCAGAGTCTGCGGACGACAGTGGACCTTTGGAACGACAGGGCTGGACGAAGACGCAAAGGAGGCAATCCACTTTGTCCCAGAAATCGCCCATGTATACGTCAGGTGCCCACAATGCGGAAGCCCAGACTTCGAAATCACAAGAGGACGAGGGATCTGGATTGAAAGCGTTAAGGGAATGAAGCGAGATGACTGACCCCCGAACCAGTATAATACAGGGTAGGCTGAAGGGAATCCGTAACATAATAGCCGTCTCAAGCGGAAAAGGTGGAGTGGGCAAAAGCCTAGTCTCATCGGTCTTGGCCTTGACGCTTGCGCGGAAGGGTTACAAGGTCGGGCTTCTTGATTTGGATTTTACCGGTCCATCGTCCCATATCATCCTCGGCGTAGGCGAGCTTCGTCCCAGAGAGGAGAAGGGTATAGTCCCACCTGAGGTCCACGGTCTAAAGTATATGTCTATAGTTTACTACACCCGGGAACGTGCCTCGCCTTTGAGAGGCGCTGACATCTCTGACGCCATGGTTGAATTGTTTGCTGTGACAATATGGGACGATTTGGATTTCCTAATCGTTGACATGCCTCCAGGCATCAGCGACACCACCCTAGACGTCCTCAAGTTTGTCAGGAACGCGGAGTTTCTCGTAGTGACTACCCCTTCGCGGCTAGCTTTCGAAACGGTTAGGAAACTGATGAGCTTGCTGTCAGAGCTAGCTGTTCCAGTGATAGGCGTCATCGAAAACATGAAGGTGAAAGATTCCCAGTTCATCCGGCAACAGGTTGAGGCAAGAGGCGTAAGATTCTGGGGCGAAGTGCCTTTCGACCCCCAACTGGAAGAGAACATAGGCGATGTAGACCAGCTGCTACAGACAAGATCCAGCCGAGCCCTAGCAAAGATCATTGAGGAAAACTTGGCAATACAATAAGCCCTTAAAGAGGTTGCAGCCTAATACCTATCCAGGCTCTCTGGAAGGCGGGATCCATGGTTGACTTATCAGTTGAATTCGCCGGGATAACATTCAGAAACCCAATCATAGCTGCTTCAGCAACCCCGACGAAAGACTCGGAGAGCATGAAGAAGGCCGTGGATGCTGGTTTCGGCGGCGTCGTCGCGAAATCCTTGTGCGGTAACTCAGCGGCCTTCGGACGGCGGTATCCTAGGCCCAGATTCATGCTTCACGGCTGGAGAGAGTTCCCAGAATACCCGAAGAAGAAGACGAGGTACTTCACTCTTCACTCCTTGGAAGACTGTTCCTCATTCGACTATGACGGGTACGCTGAGGACATAAACAAGGCCAAACAGCTGATCGGAGGAGATGGCGTAGTCATAGCCAGCATATCCGGGAGCAATCTTGAGGAATGGGAAGAACTGTGCGGCGTCGTTAACGGAACAGAGGCGGACATGTGCGAACTGAACGTGTCATGTCCCTTCGCGGCGGATTCGGGTTTGAAGATGGGAGCGGGAGCGATGGACATGGCTCCTGAGATTGTGAGAATAGCTAAGAGAAATCTGTCCATTCCTTTCAGCGCGAAGCTCTCTCCGCAAGTTTCCAACTTGGGGTCTGTTGCAGAGGCTGTGGGAGCTTCAGGCGCTGATGCGTTGACGATTCAGGCTCGACTATCCGGCATTCTCGTAGACATAGAGACAGCCAAGCCGATCGGTTGGGGATCCACAGGCGGTTACGGCGGACCACACCTCATAGGCTACGGGTTGAAAAGCGTAAGCGAGGTGGCTTCAAAGGTCCACATCCCAATAAGCGCCGTCCTAGGCGTATGGAGCTGGGACGACATAATCAGTTACATCATGGTGGGAGCGACCACAGTCCAGAGCGCAACAGCCGTCATACTGCAAGGCTACGGTGCCGTAAGGAAATGGCTAAAAAACACAACAGCATGGATGGAGAGGAAAGGCTACGAATCCATTTACGACTTCAAAGGCTTAGCGCTGAAGAACATAGCCAGCACAAGAGAGGTGGCAAGAGAACCCGAAGGCTTACGGGTCGATCTAGACAAGGATCTCTGCAACGGATGCGGCGAATGCGAGATAAGCTGCTTCTACGATGCGGTTAGGCTGAAGAAAGGCAAAGCCCACATAAGCCAAGCAAACTGTGGCGTGTGCGGTCTATGCCTCGAAAAATGTCCCACCAGAGCCATTCACCTTATACGCGAAGAGTGAACACAACACAAGAGGGTGCAGGAAGGGATTGACATGGTGGAAGACCTAAAGCTGAGAGGCATAATTCCGGCCACGGTTTTACCTTTAACCGCGAAATACCAGATCGACGAAGACGGCTTAAAGGACTACATCAAATGGCTATCCAGATCGAAAATAGGCGGACTTGCTGTAAACGTCGACACGGGTGAGGGGCCACACCTGTGCAGGGAAGAAAAGGTCAAGGTCCTCAAAATCGTCAAGAGCATTATGGGCAGCTCGGTTCCAGTGATAGGAGGCTTACAGGCTAGCTTCACGTCTCAAGCAGTCGAGGTTGCTGAGGAGACAAAAGAGGCGGGGGCAGACGCAGTGCTGGTCTTTCCGATCGTAGACTTCTACGGCTCACCTTTACCCCCCGAGGTTCCCTATGCATATCATAAGGCGATAGCTGACAAGGCGCAGATCCCGATAGTTCTCTTCTTGCTCCAGAAAGAGCTAGGGGGAGTAGAATATAGCGAGGCTTGTTTGGTTAAGTTGGCAGCGGTCAGGAGAGTCATAGCTGTCAAGGAAGCTTCGTTTGACGCCGCAAAGTTCCTACATACGTTGAGGCTTATGAAGTCTCAGGCTAGGGAAATATCGGTCCTTACGGGAAACGATAACTTCATCTTCGAGTCTCTTGTGCTAGGGGCTGATGGAGCCCTGATAGGATTCGGAACTCTGGCCACGGACCTGCAGGTCGAGACGTACGAGCTTACCGAAAAGGGGAGATACGAAGAGGCCAGACAGATCGCAGATCGCTTGCAGCCATTGGCCGATACAATATTCTCACCCCCGGTAAGGAACTACCGCGCGAGGATTAAGGAGGCGTTGACCATCCAAGGCATCTTGAAGAGTGCCTACATGAGACCGCCACTCATGCCAATCAGCAGGAAAGAGCGGGATGCCATAAAAGAGGCGCTAAGGAAGGCTGAACTCCTGTAGACCAGACCGCGGCTACCGTCGTGTTTTCCACTCTCCCAGAAGGCGGTACGCCCCTCGCAGATAGTTTCACGGAATCCTCGAAGTGTCATTCTAGTACGCGTTGCCAAATCGGTGGGATACGTTTCTGCGCTTCAGGCCCGAGCACAATTGGTTTCACCCCGCTTATTTCGCAGAGATATGTCAGAGTGCGAACATAGTTACCTGAGACTCCTAGTATATGGTTGCACGGGAAGAGTGTTAGGAACTCGTCGAAATTGCAGTGCAATTTGGCGTGAACATGCGGCCATGTTGGATTCGTTTGGGCGTTAAGAGCTTTGCGTTCTTCAGGCGGGAGTTCGACTGCCTCACCCAGAACGATGACCATGTATAACTTGTCGTCCCATAAGCCGAGGCGGGCGAAGGTTATCTCGCCAGGCGCCGCATCAAACTCTACAGAAGCTCCACCTGCCTTGAAGTAGTATTCCAAAGCTGGGTGGAAGGTTACCTTCTTGAAGTTCTCCTTCGGGTCCGCGCTTCGCGAAGCATACCAGCTGGCATGGTTTCCTGAGTTGCAGAAGTCCCATAGGTCTCTGTCTGGGTGGTATAGGCGAACGTCCATGAAGAGTGTGGGAAGCCCTCCGCTTATGTACTTCAGCAGCTGCATCGTGACGGCTGCAAGCGAATCGGCTTCAGTGGCGCAGACTGTCGGCTCCTTGGTCCCATCCCAGTCGTAGGGGTCGTTCATGAGCATTTCGGGAACGTCGCCGAGGCAGACGTATTCGGTTAGTTCACGTTGTCCCTTCAATCCGCAGAAGTCGAAGCCCTTCTCGGCGTTAACCATCTTCATGGCCAAGTAAAGGCGGATCTGAGTCTTCAACGTTTCAGGGGTCAACATTTTCCCGTCGTACCTTATGCGGTTGCCTAAGAGCTTCGCGAACCATCTGAAGCCTTTCTCCACCTCCTTCTGGTCGACTTCCTCCATCTTCTTCACGAGGAGCAGCTGATCGATCTGGCTGGTTGTAACGCCGAAGGCTTTCACGATTGGCACGAGGTGGAAATAACCTGTCTCCATCCCCATTGAGTGTCCGCCGTACATTCCGTAAACCTCGTTCCGAATAGTCGAGTAGGCTTGTGAAGCTCGAACCCAGTCGAACACCTTGGCTTGCGTTTCGGGGTCGTCCATATCCCCTACGATACGATGCGTTCTTATGCCAGCTTGCCGCAAAGCCCCGTCCGTAGCAAGCAGCCCCACGTTTCCCGGAAACTTGCCACTATTGTTTGAGAGGCAAAGAACCGGCTTGTCTCGTCCAATGCTGTCTATGAAAGGCCATACGAAGAACGGGAAGTTCCAGACGTAGTAGCAGAGGATTATCTGCTTGCAGTTTGCCCTTGAGAGTTCTTCTCCAACCTTCTGAGCCACTCTAACCGAGGTTATGATCTCTGATCCTGTGACGACTTCTGGAGAAGAACCGTCAACGTTCTTCACTCCATTCCTTACGATGTCAGCCCATTTCTGAACGACTTCCATACATTCGCGGTTGTTTGCCCTCCAGACGTGTTCTCTCTCATCATTGAACATCACAATACCGATCGGAGTTGTCCGCAATAGATCACCCCATATCACTTTACCAGTAAGAGTTTCCAGCCAACACGATTTAACGGTTTTGCCTGAGGAACCGCAGAACCCGATCAACTTGAGTGAACATTTATCTTCCCGTTTGTTCAACTTCAGACAAGGAAGATGCTTTTCGTGGAGCATGGATGGTTCTGATAGAAGAAGACTGTTCTCTGTGTGGCGTAGCCTATCCATACTTTTCGCTCTATCGGTGCCACGTATGCCGAAGGCTCTACTGCAGAAACTGTTTTCTGTATGACATAGATAGGAAGATCATCTGCCTGAAATGCGCCAAGAGAAGGGTTTCGCCAAGAGGTCCCCGAAGCAAATACACCTACCTCACCACATACCTCGCCAACAGGGCAAAATACAGCAACCATGTCACGCTTCCCTTCACGAAGGTCGAAGCGATCATTGGCGACCGATTGCCATCTTCAGCGCATTACTATGAGCACTGGTGGAGTAACGCCCGCAACCGGTCTCCCTCTGAGGCTTGGCTGACGGCCGGATGGCGCGTTGTAGGCGTAAACCTTGACCGAAAAGAGGTGACTTTCCGAAAGGACATGCAGACAGCGGCTAGACCTTCCAGCAAGAGACGGAGGCGTAAGCCAATCTCTGAAACCTTCAAGGCTTTAGCTCGTAGACGTAGACCTTGGAAGCCTCCGGGTCCGTCCAAAACAAGGGTGGCAAGAGTCCAAGCTCGAGCTAGGAACATAGAACGAAGAAGAAGTTCTGGCGGGGAAAAAGTCCGCAAATTCAAGCCGAGGAAAACCTATGAAAAGAGGCTCTACAAACTCGAGGAAAAGCCTGAGTGAGACCTCCCACTTCCAGCTGGCTCTAGCGTCTGAAGCTCTAAAGGCAGATACCCATAGATCTTGATTATTCATAGTCGGGCTACGATCTGGGAGTTCACAACACCTTAATCCTCTCTCCCGCATAACGAAGACCAGACGGACTCTCGGGGCTTGGAAATCGTCTTGAGATGCAAATACGCTGACCGATGCCCATACTATAGTGGCGAAGCTTTCACCTGCAACACCTACACTGCAGAAGGCAGCTACTGCGGCGCATATCGCGAGTTTAGTCTTACCTCTATAAGCAAGCAGAAAAAGGAAGATAACGCGCGCCAAGAGTTGCCGAAGCCTATAGTCCCCGACAACCTACTATAGTAGCACCTCAAGCTGCACCGGCTTCTCGGAAAACTGTAGACCCTCTCAACATCCATTCATGGCAAAAGCGAAGAGATGAGACTCTAGGTTCCTTTCGGGTATTTTTAAGGGACCGTTACGGTTCTGCCTAGGATTCGTGACGCTAAGATAGCTATCGATAAAAACCAGTTCGAGTTGATGGTTATTGGAGGCGCGCAGATGAGCAGATTCGTCGATGTCTCTTCGGTCCTCTCGGGCAATTATATAGGCGTAGGAGTCTCGATCAGAGGATGGCTTGACAACGTGCGGTCAAGCGGCGGGATACACTTCTTCCTCATGAGAGACGGGACCGGAGTTATTCAGTGCACCATGAAGAAGGAGAAAGTGACCGATGAGAAATTCGAACAAGCAAAGAAGCTCACGCAGGAATCGTCCCTAGAGCTCACTGGCGTGGTGAGGGAGGACCCTAGGGCGCCCGGAGGGTACGAGCTCCAAGTAGAAGACTTGAACGTCTACCATCAGGCTGACGAGGACTACCCAATCGCCAAGAAATACCACGGCCCAGAGTTTCTATTGGACTATCGTCATCTGTGGATCAGAAACCAGAAGATGCAGACAATACTACGCGTGAGAGCGAAGTTCTTGGAAGCAGCCAGGGAATGGTTCCAGCTTAACGGATACACGGAGTTTCACTCTCCGATCTTGATAACGGCAGCCTGCGAAGGCGGCTCAACCCTCTTCAACGTCAAATATTTTGAAACCGATGCTTACCTGAGCCAGAGTTGGCAACTGTACGCAGAAGCGGCTATAGCTAGCCTTGGAAGAATCTACACAATCGCGCCATCCTTCAGAGCTGAGAGCTCGAGGACAAGAAGACATTTGACCGAATATTGGCATCTCGAGGCGGAGGTGCCTTGGTGCGACTTGGACTGCGTAATGAAGGCCCAAGAGGACCTTCTAGCGTATGTTTTTGACGCCCTATGCAGAAAAGTGCCTAGAGAATTGGAGGCTCTCGGCCGGTCGCCTCAAGAGTTGCTCGGTATGCAGCCGCCGTTCGAGAGAGTTCGGTACGACGAAGTTGTTGACATACTGGCAAAGTCTGGAACCCAGTTCAAGTGGGGGGATGATCTGGGCTGGGTTGAAGAGAAACAACTGACCGAGAAATTCAGTAAGCCCTTCTTCGTTACTCACTTCCCGAAAGGCGTGAAAGCCTTCTACCACAAACCTGACCCCGACAGATCTGAAGTAACCCTTTCAGCAGACCTTCTGGCTCCCGAGGGCTACGGCGAGATCACAGGGGGCGGACAGAGGATCGACGACCTAGATGAGTTGCTGGGAAGAATCAAGGAAGAAAACCTGAACCAAAAGGATTACGAGTGGTACATAGACCTAAGAAGATACGGCTCTGTGCCCCACTCAGGTTTCGGTCTAGGCGTCGAACGTACAATAGCCTGGATATGCAGGTTAGACCACATAAGAGACGCCATAGCCTTCCCAAGACTCATAAACAGAGTGTATCCATAGAAACGGATGAACCAAAGTCCTCTCGACGATGTTCCCCGACGCTACTGAACTCCTAGTGTATGCCTTCTTCTTCAGCAGTTTTTCTTATCGCTTCGTCGCGAGTCAGGCCTTGGCCTTCGTACTCGGCGATTTTGTATTCAAGAACATTGGTGTTTCCCCAGGTCTTGACGTGTTTTTCACGCAGCCTTCTGTGAAGGTCCTCTGTGTCCTTCGGTTCTAGTTGCCAACGCTTCCTATCGTCCATAAGAGTCCTTCGAGCGAACTCCCCTTCCAGGTGGGGCAAAGCTTCGTTTATGACGTTCAAGAATCTCCGTGCAGCGGAATCAACTCCAACGCCGAGAGGAAGAATGAGAATGAGAACAAGCATTGTGACAGCAGTCCGCCACCCCAAGCTTAAGCCTATCACGGCGACCAAAAGCACGAGGGAGATGAAAAGGGTTTTTCTGTAGCTGAAACTGAAGTCCAGAGCGCTCACGCTGCCCTCGGGAAGGACTTGGACGTAGACCGTCAGGCCTAACGGTCCGCCTATATCTGCCTTAGCAGAAAAGGGTTTCGCATGTTCGGTTTCCATGTTCTTGGCGCCCAAGTTTTCCCGCATGAGATGGATAATGCTCTCGTAGGCTTGTTCTGCTCCCAGATGGACATATTTCCGCGACCTAGATGGAAACATTGGCGAAGACGCCGCCCCACTATCTATTGTGACACCATACTAGACGGAGTATTAGTCTAGACTCGCATATTTTAAGCTACGGCATCTTGGGCAGGTTTCTAAGGTTCCATCTTCTACACGATAGGTTAGGGTTCCAAGAGAGGCAGATTCCCAGCCCTGAGCACCGAAGACGAATTATAAGTGCTAGGTAGATTCCAGTCTACCCGAATCTGTCCCTTTTCGCTATCACGTAGGAAAGTGAAATGACCGAAAGCGCCAGATACAGAATCATTATCAAAAGAAGCGGAATCTCCGACAGACCCAACCCGAACACCCGGTGAATGGCGTAGACGGTCACGCTCCCAAATGACACACCTAGCAAGGCAGTCAGGACCGTCAAGAAAAGAGCCCACCTCTTCATCCTGGTCAGCCCATAGGAGACAACTAGGCTCAGAACTCCAAGCAGACCGATATGAACCGGGACCGAACTAGACTGAAAGAGCGCTGCCACTAATGCTATTCCAGCCACAAAGTAGAAGAAAGAGAAGAACGAGAAAGGAGAGACTTTCCTAAGCTTAGGCATCTTCGACACCTGTAACCCTCTCACTGCTACATAGACCAGAATAGTGAAGTGAAGGCATATTTAGGTTGATCGTCCAGACCCAACTTGGGTGGCAGAGGATTGATAGATTCGGTTGAAGGTTAGGCGCCCATGAGCCTTTTCTTGTTTTTGGCCCAGTATAGACAGATGTCGTTCACGAAATCTATTGTCCTCTCTATGGTGTTCTCGGGCATTCCTGGAACGGCGGGCTCTGTGACAAGCCTTACGCGGTAGTAGTTTTCTTGAGGACTCTTAGTCATGACAAGACTGTTTTTCGTCTTCCTCTCTCTGCCGGAAATCTCGTAACGATATTCGAACCTAATCTCCTTCACAAGTTCGCCTCGGACATTCTCTAACTCAGGAACATCCTCGACATTCTCAACTCTCTCTATATAGCCCGTTTTCAGATCGGCAAGACGGTCCAAGAAGAAGCCGATGAAGAAAATCCTCTCGTTCAAAGGAACCTTGACGGGCATGCTCAGTTGCCTGGCTTGGTATGCCTTGAACAGCTCCTCCTTGCGGACTCTTGCCTCTTTCTCAGCCATCTTGATTCTTTTGACTTTGGAAGGCGTATAGGTGCTGACCGCTAGAGCTGCGGGCCTGATGGATGAGAGGACTGATGCAGAGAGGGCTATCGCGAAGCCGATTGCGCTCCACCACCACTCCAACTTCTCTCGAACCATGAGCTCCTGGCCAAATAGCACCATGATCCTGTAGAATCCTAGCCCGAACAAGTAGCCTAGGCTACCGCCGACCATGCCCAAGATTACTGCCTCGGCTACGAAGATCAGTCCTATGTGAGTAGGGTTCAGACCAAGCATGGAAAGGGTTCTTATCTCTTTTCTGCGCTCGTAGACGCTGTTCATCATAACCATGCCGACGTTCAGGCCGACCATGACTAAGGGGATTAGGAGCTCTGCTGCTCCCTTCAACTCGATATAGGAACCCATGTGGTAATAGGTAATCTTGCCTTCGGAAGAGACAAACACGTCGTAGCTGAATACGAAGATGAGAGTTCTGACAAGCGAATCTATGGAGACGTCAGCCCTAGGTTGGAAGATTATATCGGACAGTACAGCAAACCGGGGTGCTCCTTCCGGCTGCTGTGCGTCAATTGTCCTTTGCATACTATCCGCCGCTTTCCAGTTCATCACAACAACTTCGGTACTGTTGCATCTTCTCACAGACCCATCTTCAAGGAGGCGTGAAGGCCCGAAGAGAACGCCGTCGAGGTCCACGAGGCCCATATACTCTTCATCATCGATGACCCCGGTGACAGTGAACACGCTTGAGACCTGTGTCCCCAAGACCTGTAAAGTCACGTTCTCACCAACTCCCGCGCCTAAGCTACTAGCCACGCTCCTACTCAGCAGAATATCGTCATACCGGGCTTCGCTTAGGTAACTACCTTCAACACTCTCATCTAGCTGAGTGTAGATCGACTCATTCTGCGGCGACACGCCAAGGATTCCGTAGAGGAACCAGCTGTTCCCGTTCTCAGGATTCACAAGGCGAGCTGCAGGACTGGAGCTTGGAATGTTCTTGTACCTCTGCGCGACATTTTCGATGCTCAGTATTTTTGAGAGTGTCCCGGGGTCGTCTGACCCTAAGGGAGAAAAGAGGAGCGAGGTCTCATTCATCGCCCGTTTCACCATCACGCCATCTGAGGGCGGTGTCGCGGTCAGCTCTTCGGAGACTATGCCAAAGACTGTGCCGAACGAGGTTAGAGACGTGAATGCCAAGACAAGTATGATTACCGAAAGTATGGTGAAGGTGCCCCTTATCCTCTTGCGTCTTATCTGCCTCTTGCCCATGGAAAAGATTACTGACGTTGCGCTTCTCCAAGATACCTCTCCTTCAATCTCCCTTTCCTTCCAGAGGCGTGGAAGGCCGAAGACTACTGCCAAGACAGCTAAAAGCGAGATTGCGGCGGACTGGAGAAAAAGAAAAACATTTTCATCGATTATTATGTGCGCGCCAGGGTAAGTGAAGTACAGGCTAACGAGGAATATGGCATAGATCGCCATGCTGGAATAAAGCTTTCCCCTACTGTCCTCAAACAGGAAGAAGGCCAATACAGCGCTGAAGGTTGCCATTATCGCGGAGAGGTAGACGGCGCTGGTCTTGCTGACTAGGCGCATGTTCTGGAGGCTCATGGAGATCACATCCATCGTCGCCAACGCCTCGCGGAGCAGAGTCCAAACTTCCAGATAGTCTCGATCGTTCTGTGCGCGCGTCAGAATGGAGCTGGCCCTAACCATCTTCTGGTTTACGCTAGATGGATCATCCTGTGACGCCAGCTTACGCCTCTCTTCAAACACCACGAACCCCACGCTTTGTGCCTGATCAAGCTGAGAGGAGATCTCTATAAACGTGGATTCGACATACCTTAGACCTCCTCTGAGACTGTAACTGGAAATCTGACTGGACGCTTTGCCGCCCTGGGATAGCAGGAAAGGTGACGAACCGTTGTAGAGGTGGAAGACCTCTCTTTCTATGCGTCTCTGCTCCACCGAAAAGAACCATACATGCGCCTCCAAGGTTACCGGAGTATTCGCTGGCACGATGGCAAGGTTTCTATCTAAGCCGAGAAACCATGTATCGACAGAATCCCCATACTCACTTATGAATGAGGCATTGAGCCCGATTTCGCTCAGAACTTTGATGAACATGCGGCCTGCGCCTGGACTAGAAGATTGAACGAGATACGGTCTACCTTCTAGCTCAATGAGGGCGCCGGGTACCAAGGAAAAAGAGACATCTATCGAAGATTCGAGCTTTAGCCTCTTAACGGCTGGGATGTAGTCTCCGACCTTTTCGGTGAAATTCCCTCTATACACATAGATCAGATAGGTATGGCCTGACTTCGCATAGGGACTGGATACGTTATATCCTCCTCTCTCGTCGGTTAAGTACATGCCCGCCCCCCATCTCGGCTTATCAAGCGTGTTCAAATCCCAAATCAACACAGTCGCGCCAGAAATTGGTAGCCCGGTCACAACGTCTGTGACCTTGCCGAAGATAGACATCGAAGGAGGAGCGCCTCTGACGATTAACGGATGAGCCGCGATCAGTATCGCCAAAAGCAGAGCCAGGCCAACCGCGGGTTGTCGTCGCAGAGACACGTTTGAGCCTTCCAATGTTCCAGACTTGGGATAATCTACGTTCTGTGGCATATATAGGTTTTACACCGTTCCATGAAAAGCTATAATAGCTTTCCCGGACTATAGCTTTCGCATCTAGGTGTTAGGAGGAGTGATTGTGTCTCTGGTTTTTGGCGCAGACTATTATCCAGAGCATTGGCCTGAGGAGAGGTGGCCGAGGGACGCTGAACTGATGAGCAAAGCTGGCTTCAACGCCGTCAGACTCGCTGAATTTGCCTGGAGCAAGGTTGAATCCAAAGAGGACGAATATGACTTCGAGTGGCTAGACAAGGCTATCGGATTATTAGGTGAGAAGGGCATAAGGACCATACTTGGTACACCTACGGCTGCTCCACCTCCTTGGATAGTCAAGGCGCATCCCGAAGTTCTGAGACTGAATGGTTACGGAAGAAGGGCAACAGAAGGGACGAGGAAGAACTATTGTCCTAACAATCCCCACTACATTGAACACTCGAAGCGAATAGTTGAGAAGATGGCTCTTCATTACAGGGATAACCGAAACGTCATCGGCTGGCAGATCGACAACGAATTCGGCTGTCACGCCAGCGAACTGTGCTACTGCGAAGACTGCGTCAAAGCCTTCAGAGACTGGCTCAAGGGAAAGTATGGGTCTCTTGAGGAGCTCAACAAGGCCTGCGGACTCATCTTCTGGGGGCAGGAGTATCGAAGCTGGGACGAGATCTATCCACCCAGACCGCCCTTTTCAATGCAGAGCCCTAGCCTGAACCTTGAGTGGCGACGCTTCTCCAGCGACGCCTGGGTCATGTACCAGCAGATACAGGTCGACATAATCCGCAAGCATGCGCCCCACCAGCTAATAACACACAACTTCATGGGTCTGTACAAGGAGCTGGACTACTTCAAGCTCGCCGAGCCTCTGGACCTAGTTTCCTTCGACTACTATCCAATGTGGAGCGGAGACGTTAACCTCGCTGCTTCCGCCATGGCGCACGATGTCATGAGGAGTCTGAAGAAGAAACCTTACTGGATCATGGAGCTCCAGAGCGGAGCTGTTAGAACTGAGAGGGCGCCCGTACCCCGACCTGGCGAGATAAGGCTTTGGACAATCCAGTCGGTTGCCAGAGGAGCAGATGGAACAATATACTTCAGGTGGAGGTCGTGCAGGTTTGGATGCGAGGAGTACTGGCATGGGATACTTGACCACGATGGTGTTCCTAGGAGAAGATATTCAGAGGTCAAGAAGGTCTCAGAAGAACTGAGAAAGATTGCGCCTCATGTTGCAGGAACATCTGTTGAGGCAGAGGTTGCGATTGTCTTAGACTACGACAATATCTGGGCTATGGACCTCGAGGTTGACTATGCGGACAAGAACTACTACGGCATAAGTTCCTGGCAGCCAACCCTCGACTGTTACACGGCTCTTTATTCAAGTAACATTCTCGCAGACTTCGTGAACCCGTCCACCGAGAATATGGGCAAGTACAAGGCTGTCTTTGTTCCTTCTATGATGCTGCTGAATGACCGAGTCGAGAGGAACCTGAAGGCCTATGTGAAGGAGGGCGGGGTTCTCATCGCAACGCCCAGAACAGGCGCAAAGGACTGGAACAATATCATAGTGGATGAGCCTTTGCCCGGGAGACTGGCTGATCTTTTCGGGATGACCATCGAAGAATACACAGGCTTGCCAGGCGACAAGAAGGTTGAGATCAGAACTGTCAAGGCAGAGCTGGGCAGCGAGGGCAAATACACGTGCAGGAACTGGGCCGAGATGCTATTACCTAGAGAGGCTAAAGTTGCAGCTAACTATCAGACAGGGCTTTACAGTGGCAAACCGGCCGTAGCCGTGAATAGATTCGGCGAAGGAATTGCCATCTATGTCGGAACCTTCGCTGATGCAGCGTTCTATTCAGCCTTAGTGGACTGGCTGACAAAAAAACGGAAGATTGATACGGTATTGCCTTATGCTGCTGGCCTCGAGGCGACCGAGAGATCGGGTTCCGAAGGGCAGATAATCTTTGCATTAAACTTCAACGAAGACGCCTTAGAGATCGCCTGTGACAGAAAGATATTCCAGGACCTTCTGACGGGCAAGAAGATAGCGGGCACATTGAAGATCGAAGGATTGGACCTTAGGATACTCAAGGTGTTGAAGTGAAAGGTCGCCCAACTCTTTTTCTGGCTCCGAACCGTTTCATGCCCCTTTAACGCGGCTTACCATTCTTCTGCCAGCAACTTTAAGCATCTCTAGCTTGTGCTCTCTGGAGACTTGGGTTACGGTGACCAAGTCAAAGACCGCGAACTGAAGGTATCTGAGATATGCCTCTAGACTGAGTAGGGCACCCACTGCTCCTCTACCGGAACCTCCGGCAGCAGCAATCCCAATAACTGGCTTCTCCCTCAGCAGCGAGGCTTCGCGGTTGAAGATCTCACATCTGCGCCACCTGTCCAGAAAACGTTTCGCTGACTCACTGACGTCTCCGAAGTAAACTGGCGTGCTAAAGACGAGTGCATCTGCCCCGTTGATCTTGGCTCTCAGACTTTGAAAATCGTCCTTCAACAAGCACTCGCCTCTTTCCTGGCATGTCCCCCACCCCCTGTCATGAGCTCTGCAGGATCCAATATTCATCTGGTTTAGATGTACGAGCTCTGTCTCTGCTCCTCCAGCCTGGCAGCCGTCCATTGCAGCTCTAGCCGACCGACACGTTAATCCATCTAAGTTCGGACTCGATTGGACACCGATGACTTTTACCGTCATATGGTTTCACTCCAGATTCACTTACTAAGATGTGAGATAATTCTTTCCGGCTATATATACTCCCCTCACCATTTGCTCACCATCGATCTCGAAGAACAACGAAGTTGAGAACTTGAAGACAGGCCCACATAGCTATAGTAAGAGCAAGTGACAAGGTAAAGTGGCAAAATACCTTCATAGGGCGTGAAAATGGTATAGGTTGGATGAAACCATGTTAGCAATCGCTGAAGCTGGGCGGGAGATACCCATAAGGGAGAAGGTCGACGTACTTGTAGTCGGCGGCGGAACGGCTGGGGTGCCAGCGGCGATTTCTTCGGCACGCTTAGGCGTCAAGACCCTTGTCATCGAGCGGTACGGCTTCTTAGGCGGTTTAGTAACAGGCGGTCCTACGGGAATGCACACATTCTTCAACTGTTACCACGATGAGGACGGGAAGCCTGACGCATCCAAGAAGCTACAACTTATCAAAGGCATTCCACAGGAGATTGTTGACCGTTTAAAGGGAGCCAAAGGCGGACTGGGGCATATCGAACTGGAGTTCTCCAAACGGTTCATATCTGTTCTGACGCCGGTCGACCCAGAAGTCTACAAGTGGCTGGCAACGGAGATGGTACTCGAAGCAGGAGCTGAAGTGCTCCTGTACACCTATGTCACACATGTTATCATGGACGACAGCACCGTCAAAGGTGTCATAGTGGAAAGCAAATCGGGGCGTGAAGCTGTTCTGGCTAAGGTGATCGTAGACACCACCGGCGACGCTGATGTTGCTGTCCGAGCCGGCGCGCCATTTAATTTCACGGAGCAGTTCCCTGTCTCAATGAACCTCCGCATGGTCGGCGTGGACATGGAAAGGTTCGCCGAGTATATGGTTAGAGAAGGCGTTGTTCGCCATTTGGGACGTGCTGTGAAAATCGGTGGGAAAAAGAAATCAATCGTAAGATTGGGGTGCATCTTGGAGCCATGGAAGAACGAGATTGAGGAGCATGAGGCTAACATCAGGTATCTCTTCGCCACATCGATAAGGGAAGGCGATCTGACACACATGAACTGCACAGGCATCGCCGTCAACGGCGTCGATGTCAAAGAAATGACCAAGGCGTCAGTCTACCTTCACAGGCAGATTCGCAATGTGGCGGCTTTCTTCCACGATTGCATACCTGGTTTTGAAGAAGCCTACCTTGTGGCGACCGGTCCACTGCTGGGGGTGCGAAGGACAAGGTTGATTGAAGCTGTCTTTGACATTCCACGAGAATACGTGTTTAAGGGCGAAGGTGCAGAAGATGAGATAGGACGTTTCGGCTGGATCGACTTGCCAGAATATAGAATAGCAGACGCTGGCTCATTCGGCATCCCCTATCGCAGCTTGATTCCCAAAGGGGTTGAAGGCATATTGATCGCTGGCCGATCTATGTCGACTGATCATGTGGTTCACAACGCCACTAGGAACGTTGGATGTTGCATGGTTACCGGAGAGGCTGCGGGCACCGCAGCTGCCTTGTCGGTTAAGGAGAATGTTGTACCATCAAAGCTGGACGTACTGCTGCTGCGCAGTGTTCTAGTGAAAAACGGCGTCTATCTGGAGAGAGAGCTTACGAAAGGCTTATGATATGAGAGTCTAGCCGGTTAGTGGAGACATAAAGCTGACAGACCGAAGAAGAGGATTGGGGAAGTATGCTGTACAAGGAAGCTTGGGGTCAAGTCTGTGAGAGGTTCAGTGCTTGGTGGGAAAACGATCTTGACCGACCGCTGATTCAAGTAACCGCGGCCAGAAAGGGACATTCGCTTACACCGTGGTGGAACTGGGGATTCGCCAAGGAACCGGACAGCCCGAAGAAGATAATCAATCAGTTTGAAGAGTGGTGCGCCAAGGCATTCTTCGGAGGAGACGCCTATCCCGACTTGTGGATCAACCTTGGTCCGGGTATACTAGCAACCTACATCGGGGCTGAAGCCAGATTTAGACCTGACTCCGAGACCGTCTGGTTCGAAACCCCCAAAGATTGGGATGAACTCAGAGACCTGAAATCTAACCCCACAAACGAATGGTGGCAGAGGACCAAGAACATAACCTCAGTTTGCTCTCAAAGAAGCGAAGGAAGATTCTTGGCAGGGATAACAGACCTAGGCGGGGTACTCGACGTTGCCGCATCGCTGCGAGGGTCTCAGACCCTTGTCTTCGACTTGTTCAGACATCCCAGAGAAGTGAAGGCCGTATGCTCCCAAATCCTTGAGGTCTGGCACACCTGCTACGAGGAGCTTTACGAGATTCTTAAAGGCGAAAGTAGGGGGAATTCGGCGTGGATGGGGCTCTGGGCGCCGCGAAGGTGGTATCCAATACAATGCGACTTCTCAGCCATGCTCTCACCTAGACTCTTCACGGAGTTCGCCCTACCCCTCATCAAGGAGCAATGTGAGCGGTTGGACTACACCATATATCATTTAGACGGTCCCGGCGAGATTCCGCATCTAGATTCCTTGCTGAAAATACCTGAACTTAGCGGTATACAATGGGTCCCAGGAGCTGGCAACTTGCCTGTAGAGTCGCCTGAATGGTTCCACCTCTATAAGAAAATACAGGAAGGCGGGAAACTGCTAGTTCTGCAAGGGGTTTCAAGAGAATGTGTAGTACCTCTGCTAAAGAAGCTCAAGCCAAGAGGTCTGCTGGTAAGCACGTATTGCCTGACCGAAGAGGACGCGAGGAATCTACTCAAAGAAGCCAAAGCATCGACGTGACGGAATGTGTAGCGTTTCAGGATGGCTTCATGCCTTCATCATGCAAGATAGAGGGCTCACGATGATTTATGGCAGGTTGGAACAGAAAGAATCATCCCCTCTCCGTTTGTCTGACAAAAGAATCTCTTTGTCTGACAAATCAGAATGAGCTGGATGGGAAAGCTATAAATTAGCTTCGTCTGGAATAATACTCTGTCAAAGGAGGACTGGTTTTGTCTTCCAAAGAAGCATTGAAGGTTAAGATCGGGTTTGTTCCCGCTCACAGGCAAGTCTTCAATGAGGATTGGGCTATTGCCATGCGTAAGCGCTGTCTGAAAGTCCTCTCTGGAATCGAGAATCTTGAACTAATTGTTCCAGATGAGAGACTGACGAAGAAGGGCTTGGTTAGAGACGAAGAGGACGCTGACAGGGTCATTCAGCTCTTCGACGAGAAGCGGATTGCGGGGATCATCATCGGAACCATGACCTTCGGAGAAGAAATACCGGTTCTCAAGATCGCTGACGCCTTTCAGGGATGCCCAATCCTGCTATTCGCTACGAAAGAAGGACCCTTTACAAAGGATGGAAACAGGCTTTCCGACTCCTTCTGCGGGACGCTTTCAGTCTCTTCGGGACTGTATCGCAGGAAGATTCCCTTCCTTTTCGCGGGGATAGTCTTCCCTGAGGAAAAAGCCTTCAAAGAAGCTGTAGCCAACTTTGTCCGCGTCTGCGCCATTACTGAAGAATTCCCAGGGGCAAAGCTGGGCCAAGTCGGACCCCGTCCAGGTCCCTTCGAGACCTGCATCTATAACGAGTCAGCCTTGATCCAGCAATTCGGACAGCGGGTGATACCCATCACGCTTGTCGAAATCTTCAATTCCGCCAACAGCCTAAGCGACAAGGACCACGAAGTTCAACGGGTTCTGAAGGAGATAGAAACTCGAGCAGACGTGTCCGGAGTGAAAAGGGAATCGCTGATGAAAATCGCCAAGCTCGAATGCAGCCTAAGAAGGTTCGCCGCTGAGAACGGAATCTCAGCTATGGGCATACAGTGCTGGACGGCGATGGAAGAATCTTATGGAATCTGCCCGTGTTACGCAATGGGGAGGCTGACAGACCAAGGCATCATGTCCTCTTGTGAGGTTGACATCTACGGAGCCCTAACCATGCTTGTTCAGTATTTGGCGAGCCTCAAATCAACGCCACCTCACTTCATCGACTGGACCATAAAACACCAAGAGAAAGAGAATCTATTTCTGGCTTGGCACTGTGGAAACGCGCCGCCCTCCCTAGCCTGTGAAGGATGCCCCGTAGTCGTGAAGTATCAAAGCATCCTAGGCAGGACTTTGGGCTTAGACCGTTCGTTTGGGGCAGGGGAGTTTCAGCTTAGACCTGGACCTGTCACGTTATGTCGGCTTGTTGAGTATGATGGCGAGTTCAAGATGCTCATAACCAAAGGTGAGATCGAAAGAACTGATCAGAACCTGCGCGGTTCGTGGAGCTGGGTCAGGGTTCCGGACCTTGATTCGCTATACAGAACAATAGTCGAAGAAGGCTTCATCCATCACGCCAGCATGGTCCACGGAGACTACACGCGACCCATCGCAGACGCATGCAAGTTTCTGGGCATAGAGCCAGTCGTAGTCTGAGCTTCAGTAGGATCGCAGTATCTCGCTTAAGACCACTGATTCTTTATGGTCTTTGCATTCTCTTACTGGGCAACTCATGGTCTAACTCTCTCAGAATCAAGGAAGCGTGGTTCTGCAGGTGTAGAGATTTGATTCTCGGGGCATGGTTCCACCCGTCAGGTCTTCGAAGAATTGAGGACTCAGGATTCGACAAGGCTAGCGCAGCCGGCTTCCTCTCCGCAAGAACCTACAACTACGGACACTCAGAAAGGATCGCAGCAGAGCTTGGGAAGCGGAATATGAGTCTATATGCGGGCGTCGAGGTGCGCAGTGGCGCCTTAATGGACCCGTCAGACCTTGTGCGCGACTGGCGGTCGCAGCTTAGACCAGACCACGTTTTGAGGACCCATGAGTTAGGAGTTCCGCTTGTTGCGCTGTGCCGAGGCAACGAGCTCAGAGAATGCCTCAAAGGAGAGCCGCCAAACTGGAGGTTTACTGAAAAGATTGCATTAGCTCTCTGCAAACTCCTATCAGCAACGAAAAGCCTTATACACGAACACGGTTTCAGCACGCCGGTGACCTATGCCATGGAGGGATTCGGATTAGACCCGGATGGCAGACTATTGGAATCGGTGAAGCCGATAGTCGAGACAGTGGATGTGTTCTCCGTGAACTGCTATCCTATGG
>Ga0315314_1001160_pt1 | contig 24486 bp, 33 predicted proteins | sample TDP9_MG_FD_203631 | JGI IMG/M metagenome (GOLD analysis project Ga0315314, IMG submission 203631) | Freshwater sediment microbial communities from Lake Towuti, South Sulawesi, Indonesia - TDP9 | ecosystem: Environmental > Aquatic > Freshwater > Lake > Sediment | place: Indonesia: South Sulawesi... | reverse complement strand
TGATTTCGACCTCTTCATGACAATGAGGGCATGTTCCTTTAATGCCAACGCCTTTCAGCATGGTTGCTACTCTTCTGCATATAAATCGTCTGGACGGCTCGGCGCTAGCAACCCAACAATATAGGGAGAAATGCGCTTCAGTTGATTAAGTTCTTTCATATACCAATCCCAGAGAACAGCATGTTTCTTAGCTGTGTTGATACGACTTTGTAAAGCATCATAGCTTATCTCTAATTGCTCACAGACCTTGCCTCTTTCCATAGAGGCTAATAGCTCAAGCATGTGTATTTCTTCTTGACCTTTCTTCCAGCCTTTAATCAACCGTTCAGCGCTTTTCACTCTGCTGCTTTCTCCTCAGTTAAGGTTGTCTGCGTCTTCTCAATGGCAACGTCAAAGTGGTCTCCTAAAATAAACCCATTATGAATAGCTGAAGACTCGTCTTGTAGCGTCAACCTATGACCTTCCTTACTTCTAAGCAACACTTGATAAATCGTGCCTTTAGCAGCTTCCCGCTTGACCCGTGCCACAACCATAAAACTGAGTTTTGATTTCTTAGCCATGTCTAAACATCTCCTTACACAACCTTAGACGTAGAGGAACTATTTAACAATAACTGTGTTTTCTATAACATTTAGTTAAGTAAAACACAAAAACCAACACATAAATCACAGCATAGAACACACTAGAGAGGTCGCTATCCTACTCAAAACACCTTCACTTTCACTTAACCCTCTCTCTCAGCATAACCTTACGTCTCTGCCTACCACTCTCCTTAACATCAACTCTAGACCACACCTCTTGACCCCCACCCCTACGTTGCCATTGGACAACAGTTTTAACCAAGAATTTTCTGAACCTATGACAACGATTACAGTATAAACCTCTCCCTCTCACAACTAATCTAGAGCCACATTTCCAGCATGTTAAAGAAGTTTTCAGCTCTGCAGTAGCAATATAGGGGTGGGTGTTCATATAAGATTTTCTCTTTAGCATACATCTATTGGGAAAGTTTATTAATAAGTTTTACTTTGAGTTAAGGTAGGTGTCTAACACATGATAAGGAACTGTTGGATAGACGGAACGAAATGCTATGAAGCCTCAGACACTCTCACCTTAAACCATTGCGCTCTGTGTCAGAAATCACGGTTAACCAAAAGAGCCATAGCTAAAGCTGAGACTGTTGTGGTTGAAGTTGCAGCGCCCAGCGAGTGAGGAATCAACATGACTGAAGAAAAGAAGCTGCTTATCATGGTGCAAGACAAAAACAATCCATGTAAATTCTACAACCTCTTAGTCAATGAAAGCGAATACGGGAAATTCTGGCAGTTCTACAACAACGAAATCAAAGCTAAACGACAAGGAGAGAGAAAGGAGACCTAACCAATGGTGCTGAGAGCTAAATCCAAATTCTACAAAATGAAGCCTAACAAACTCTTACTCTACATACCGAAGGAACTGAGCGACGACAGCCAATGGCCATTCACAGACCCAAACGAAGAAGTAACCATTATAGTGTTGCCTCAGATGAGAGAAATAAAAGTGTTGGCAGCACCAAAAAAGAAGGGAGAACATGATTGAGGTAACAGTATTCGTCATTGACAAAAACGGCAAAACAATAGATTCAAAGCACTTCTCAGTTGGCAAAGGATACATAGTAGAAATCCAAATAAGCTGAATAATAATGGTTGCGGGTAAACTAGAGGCTGAAGCTTGCCAATCTCCTAACTCTGTAGCGAAACCGTCAATACCTCATAGCGCCTAGCCAAGCTTCAACCCTAGACCCTGAGCAACCCGTTGGGAAAGGAAGTAATGAAGCAAGAGGAAAGGTTTTCTTACCCCTTTCACTCTCTCCAGACGCAAGCTTCCAACACTTCCCCTAACAACAAACTATAAGTATTGTAAACAGTTTATTAAATGACAGAGGCTAAACACATGGTTAGAAGCGCAGAAACCCGCAGCACCAAATACGAAAAGAAACTCAGAGGCTCAGTATGGAACACACGCTTCACAACCCTCAAACCCATCATGACTGAGCAAGCTAACAGCGCCTACGCTCAACAAACCTTCAATGAAACCAAAACAAAGGCTTACCTAGAAGCAATCGGCATGTATGGCATACTAGCACACCACTACATGAACTATGGTATGCGTCTCTGGGCGCTCTCACGCACCTTTGCAGCAGAAACCCTACGCATGGAAGCTGAACAAGAAGCAGCAAAATGGATGAGACGAGGCCTAAACCCAGCGCACCTAATAGAAATCGCTAAACTCTACGGCATAGACCTAACAGGCTGGCCCTAAATGACAGCAGAAGACTTAGACGACTATGAAGAACTAGAGGAATTAGAACGGAGAGAACAAGAACAAGAGGAAGACCTCTACTAATTGAACGCACTAGAAAAAGCAAAACAACTAGGCATCTCTGAGCAAGACCTCAAACAAGCACTACTTCTAGTAAGAAACCTCAGACTCCAAGCCCTACAACAAAACATAGACCCAAGAGCCACACGAATAGCCCTCATCTTCGCCGAACTCACAGACAAACACTTCGCCCAACAAAAACTAGACCCCTACACCCTCTGTAAACTCACACAAATAGCCCACCAACTCTACGAAGAAACCAAACAAAAACAACACTAACACTGCTGGAAAAAAACACAACACTAAACAGAAGCATGACCCCTATGAAAAGAAAACAAAGACGTATCGGACTCAAGAAACAACGCTACTGTAAGCAATGCCAAGAAGCAACCAAACACACAGGCGAAGGCTACACAACAGAACTACGCCCCACAATAGTTAGAATAATCAAATGCTCCAAATGCGGAACACAAACCACAGAACCCACACACTAACAACCCCCCTCTTCCCCTAACAACCCCACACCCCCCACAACAACAACCCCGCCCCGAAACAGAGGGACTATAGAGAGCAAACATCGTTAGAAAGCAACTAACGAGTGTCCCTAACTATAGTCTAAACCTCTGCGGGACAGCAACACCAAAACCCCAACCAAACCACCATATTAGAAGCCTAATAGACTACAAACAAACACGCCATTAATAGTAATGAACAAGAGAACATGGAAGGATAGGTAAGGATAAATAAAAAGTGAGTAAGAGACTATAGTGGAGTGTGCTATGCAAAAAAAGCTCACAGAGGTCATGGTTTTGTCTCTAGCCTCTATATGGATTGTAGAGGCAGCGCATTGTCTGTAAAATAGTCCAGCACATCACCCATAGTAGCTGCTGAGCCACGTTTCAATTATGGGTGTCTTTGCGGATTATTTGTTAGGTTACAAAATGGTTTCGCTGTTCGTCTAGTCTGCCTCACCGTCAACCTAGCTGCTCACCACTCTAGCTCTGTCATGAACCGTGCTTCTCGCTGCAACCGAGCATGTGTATATGTGTAGAACAGAAATTATCCTTGTTGAAGGTTCAGAGTTAATGGCACTTTTGTGTATGTGTGTTGAACATTGTTGGGGAAGGGTTTTTAAGAGGGTTTAACTTTAGGTTTTATATGGTGAGGTGTGATATGAGCGCAGATATGTGGCGAGAACTGTGGCAGCTAGGTGTCAACGGTCTTATCTTTGTTGCTGTTGTGAGTTTTGCTTTCATGGTTACTTGGTTTTGGTTGAAGGGGAAGTGTAGGTGAATGAAGTTGCCGAAATGCCCAAAATGTAAGAGCAACATTGACCAACTTCAATATACAGCTAGTGGCTTGATGACGTATGAGAATGGCGAATGGCTTGAAGACGGAGACCCTAGTGAAGAATGTTTTTGCCCAGAGTGTGGAGCTAAGGTATCTCGAGACACTTTAATAGGTTGAATGGTTATGACGACACCAACAACAGAGGAAATTCGCATTAAAGCAACCGAAATCTATTTTGCAGCTAATCCTATGATTGAAAATAGCCCAGAAGACAGCGAATTGAAGGAAGCTGGTTTTTGGCAACAAGCAACAGATTTTCTCATGCGTAACTTAGACGACCCTTCTGTGGCAGCGACAAAAGAAACCGTTAACTATGCAGAGCAACTTGTGAACGGTTTAGGCTATAGAGTAGTGCCAGAGAAAGACTGCAGCTTGATTCAAGAAGCGTCTAGACTAAAAGAAAAATTGAAGCAAGAGAAAAGAGAGAAGACTAAAAAAGAAACCATGACTCCCGACTTCACAACTTTTGTTCATAGGGAGCGTAGAGGCTTAGATTTCACTAAAGTATTCCCAGAACTCTACGGTTCAACATTACCGAGAACACGTCAAGTTGCAGCGTCATGTGGAACTTACACACGCAAAAAATCTAGGCTCAAAATGAAATGGCAAATCTTAGGCACAATTCTAATCATAATTTGGCTAGGCGGTTCAATGATAGCCTTAGTTACTGCAGGCGCAAACATACCCTTAAACATAGCAGCGTTCTGTTCAATGTGGCTGTCATTGGCTGGCGCACTTGCATGGTGTTACTATGCGTTCAGAAGAAACGGCTCAATATGGTAAGTGAAAAACTATGCAATGTTCAAAATGTTTGCACTCAATGGAACATAAGCGTCTTCAAAACGGCTCTCAAATTTGGTTCTGTCCCTATTGTGGAGCGACAGAGCCATATCCGTAGGAAGGAGCTAAACAACCATGAAAATTCCTAACTATGTTAAGAAAGCTGTTCACGACAAATTTGACTATGGTTGGTCTCCAGCGCTTGTTGACGCTCTTCTTGAATATATAGAGAGAACATGGACACGCAAAAAGGAAGGAAACTAAACCATGCCAGCTAAAGAATGTTGCACCGTTGGGAACACAGAAATTATTGATGAGCAGAAACGACTTGTCAGATGCAAGGTTTGTGGAAGCGAAGAGGTCTTTGATGAGAAATCATTTAAAACCCTCAAGGAAATGCTTAAGCTGATAGCTAAAGCAGAACAACTATTGAAAGAGGCAAAGGAGATATAAATAACCATGACAAACCCAACTGTCTTAGCATGGATAAAACGATGGTTAAGAAACCAACTACAAACATTCATAGACAAGTGGAAGCTGATTAGCGACAAGTGGAGACGAGCCTCAACCTATTGGCAACTACGAAAAGCTGGTTTCAACCCAACTGAAGCAAGACATATACGAGACGCTCTACTATACAAAGCATGGAGCGACCACTAACCATGAAAGTGAAAATCATCGGTTTTAAAGTTGGCAAAGCAAGACCAACCTTCAACAAAACCCTAGACATAAACAGCGTCTCTATGACCGAGCTAGGAGAAAATATATACACAGCCCTAGATAGAAGCGACTTTCTAAGCATTAGGCTAGTAGAGTGAGAGAGCCATGTGCGACCTCTGTGTTATAGTTGAGAAAGTGCTTCACGGCAGCGAGCTAGAGGAGAAGGTTCTCTACAAAAACGGGATATGCGTAGCTATAGAAGGCATCAAAACTAAGCTACCTATATTCATAAGGCGCACACATGACCCCCACACTTTACCTATGTTCAAAAACGCTATGAAGGCTACAGCGCAGCGCCTATTTCCAGACTTGCAGGTAGATGAGCCAAAACTAGATGAGTTAGACCACTATTACTTCTACATGAGACCAAAAAAGGAGAAGAAGGAATGATAGCTTTTCTACTGCTAGCAATAATGGTGCTACAAGTAATAACTATTTTCACTATAGCGAAGCAATCAACCGCATGGATAGATAAACTTCCGTCAAGTCAACTCATAGACCTTATGTATGAGAGAGGACTAATAACAAGCGATGAATGGGCTAGAATGAAGAGGCATATACATGAAAGCTGCTGAATGGAAATATGTTAAAGTCGGCAACTACGTCATCTACGCAGACGAAGATGACGGTGTTCAGAAAGCCCAAGTTATAGAAATAGACATTAAAGAAACAGTTGAGAAGCCTACCCTACACTTTGACTATCCCTATGGGAAAACTGCTGACTCTGGCGTAGTGAAAATCAAATACAACGAAAATGAAGCTGTCATAAACCTAGCTAACCTAGTGAAATGGAATCCAACCTATTACCGTCAACTTGAGAAAGCATGGAGAGAATGGCAAGAATACAAGGCAGCAGCAGAAAGCCTTAAAGACACATTCATAGAGTTGCGTGCTGAACTGAAGGAAAAATAACCCCAATATATAAACTCAGCTTTATGACAGACGACATATCGTTAATAAACAGTTTACAAAAGGAAAACAACCCAGAATCTAGGCTCTGCAGCGCCTAAGAGAGCAAGACAGCAAACTATTTAACTTTAATAAACAGTTTACAATGGGAGCAGCTATGGTGAAAGACGCAGAGCATCGAGCCAAGAAATATGAGAAAAGCATCCATCCAGAACGTATAGGACGCACTCTAGAAGCAGTTAAACCCATCATGGTTGACCAAGAGAAACCCTACTTAGCCAACATCACCATGCTAGAGCGCAAGATTAAGGCGCTCTGTGAACGCCAAGGAATCCCAACCATTCAAATAGCCCAATACATCAACTACGGCAGACAACTCTACTCTAAGTCTAAACGCTTCAGCCAAGCCACATTAGCAGCTGAAGCCCAATATTTAACAGACCTATGGACTAGCCGAGGACTCCTAGGCTCAAAACTAGTGGAAATAGCAGCATTATTCGGTGTAACACCGTCAGCAGCACCAACACCTTCAACGATAACGGGGTGGAAACTAATTAGACATGGAATATTCACAGACAGCGTCAGCATTGACGGTTTAAACGGCGATGAAGAACAACCATATCTGCTAATCATTAATGCATATCACGCCACAGACCAGCTCAGCGTTGCCTTAGGGTTCAACAACCAGACCTTTCAATACGCACATCTAGTGCATTACGTCTCCTTTAATATGGGAGTGCCAGAGCATAGTTTCTGGACAGGAGGTATGAACACTGCCAATTACATTTACTTTGGCGCTGAGACACAACACGGTCACCAGCTGTGTGAGGCTTTAATTGCTGGAATATCTACGGCTTACCGCATGGTGAAAACAAGTTCAGCAGGCTACTCGGAAGTTAGCACATTTGAGACTTGCGAGGGTATGGGAACTTGGGGAGACAACGCAAACAACCTAACTTCTATTCAAATTATCGTAGCCAGCAGCACTAAACCAATCACAAGAGGCGAATATTGGTTATATAAAACAGAGTTGTGAGAGGGAATAATAAATGAGTTTTCCAACTCCAGCATGGCTTGAAGAAGCCATGAAAAAATATGACCGCAAACTCAACCATGTTAAACTAACCAAGCAAATACGCCAACTAATGGAACGCAGTCCCTTCACAATCAGCCAAACCGCAGCCCATGAGCAAGCACGCCTAGACTACTTAACCAAGAAAGTCAAGCATTTAATAGACCGCATCGGCGTATATGCCGACTTGCATCCAAGCTATTTAGCCTACGCTTTCGCCCTAGACAAAAGCCAACGAGAAATGACTTGGATGGTTGACTTAATAAGGGAGCATCAGATACTTCGGCAGCGCTGGGAAGGAAGAGGTCTAGACTCAGCAATTCTAGATGAACTAGACAAAATAATCATATACAAAGGTTAAAGCCTTGTCGAGAAGAGGCAAATTAAAATATACAAAAGAGGAAGCAGAGCATAGACTTCCCTTCATTCTAAAACGAATAGCTCTGGCATGTATAGACTGCTCAGCTAAACTAGACAAACAACCAGCATTAAGTTTAGAGATTGAGAGCCTTATTTATATGATTGAGGGTTTGTCTGCACATCTCCGTAAACTGTATTATCATATCCAAAGAGAGACTGTGAGAGAAAAGGGTATAGAATAGGTGCGTGCATATCTAAACCTTATATACTAGAAGCGCTAAATCTAGACACGAGTGAATCCTCATGGTCAGAGACGAAGCATACAGAACCCGCAAGTATGAGGCTAAAATGGATGCCACCTCAATATCCCAGAGGTTCAGAGACGAAAAAGACACTATGGTAGAACAAGTTGAAGCCCGCTTTGCCGAACTTGTTCTAGTCGAAGAAAAAGCAAAGGCAAGAGTTGAAGCTGCTGGTGTCTCAACCCGAGACATCCCCTTCTATCTGAACTTTGCCCGCCAATGCTACCGAATAGCAAAGCAATTCAGTCAAGCAACCCAAATCAACGAAGTTTACTACCGCTATCAATATTGGCTAAACCAAGGACTCAACGCTGCTATTCTCACCGACCTTGCCGAAATGTGCGGTGTTGCTCTCGGCGACTATCCAGCACCATAGCCATACCAAAAGCCTCTTAACCCTCTTTTTCTCTATATTCTAGATGTGGTTCTCATGGTTAGGAAAGAACAGTATCGAAGACTCAAATTTGAAGGCAAAATAGACGGCTCAGTTGCTGAAGACCGCATCACTCGTTATGGCGAGTATATGGTTAGCAGCCACGCAGCCATCCAAACCATATTAGTAGCGAAGGAAGAGCAAGCGAAGACCACGATTCTAGAGCCAGCAGGCGTAAGCGTGAACATGATTCCTTTTTATCTTGACGCTATGAGAGAGTTTTGTCGAATCAGCAGAAATTTCACGGAGCAGACTAAACAGAATGAAGGCTATAACTGTTATGAACGCTGGCGAACAAAAGGCTTAGACTCTAACCTTCTAGTGCAGCTTGCAGCTATGTGTGATATAGACCTCTGGGCATACTACCAATACTAGGTTAGGCGTTGACTGTGCGCTTCTACTTTCCCTATGACCGTAAAATATCAAGGGCTATGGAGCGCATACGAAGAGCCTTCATGCAATATGCACCGCAAGGAACAGAATTTGTCAATGAGCTAGCAGCAGACACGGTTCATTGTCTTCATTATATAGGACAGAACCCTAGAGAGGACACATGTAAAATCTTTGGCTCAATTATGGATGTTCCAACTCTACCTAAAACAGCGAGATACATTCTTTTTCTACACTTAGACAACTATTATTACCCTCAATATGAACAAGATTTCAAGAAACTTGTTGAAAATGCTCTGCTCATTATCACTCATACACATGAATTTGTTAATTATTCATGTAACCTAATTGAAGTGCCTTGGGGTTACGAGCCAACCGTATTCTACGTCATGAACATACCTAAACGCTTCACAATCTTGACAACGGGCTATGTGGCAGACTCAGAAGCCATAGACGCAGTTTTTATAGCTTGCTACAAAACAATGACAAGTATGGTGCATGTCGGCGGAGCGCTTGACCCACGCTGGGTTACTCCAACCTTCACACGATATGAAGGCATAGGAGACGATCAACTCCGAGAACTCTACAATCAAGCAAGATTCGTAAGCGGAATGAGACGAGACCCCAGCTATGAAATGCCCATTGTTGAAGGCTACGCATGTGGTTGTCAACCTATCTGCTTTGAACATGCAGCCACTAAACGCTACTTCAAAGAATTTGCCAGATTCGTGCCAAATGAACCCGCCGAGACTCTTTCAGTCAAGCTTACAGAAATCTTTAAACAACCAATAGAGGTTCAACCCAAAACCGAGATTCTAGAAAGGTTTTATTGGAGCAATATAATGTCTAATGTATGGAAAAGAGTGCAAGAATCTTAGAAGAAGTCATTGGAGCGCACACTAGAGAACGCCTTATAGAGTATCCTTTTACATTCAGAAATCTAGAAGGAACAAGCATCTTAGATGTCGGCTCAGTAGATAGCCTATTGCCAAAGGGACTATCCCAACTAGGTTTTACGGTTGTTGGCATAGACCTTAGACGCTACTGCAAACAGCCATACTTCAGCTTTGTGCAAGGAGACGCTATAAAGTTGCCCTTCAAGAATGAATGTTTTGACCAAACCGTCAGCATAAGCACAACCGAGCATGTAGGACTCAAAGGACATGGACTAGAACAACAGTTTCCCCACTATATAGTGCATCTCAACGGCGATAGATTAAACCTACTAGAAATGAAGCGAGTAACAAAGCTGCATGGTTCAATCATCATCACTTTACCCTATGGAAAAGGCGAACACTATTGGTTAAGAATCTACAATCCAAACACACTAGCCAAACTGCTAGAAGACTTCACCATAGAAATACAAGAATATTATAAGGAAGAAGCACCTAAACAATGGGTGTTATGCAGAGAAGAAGAGGCGAGAGGAATGATAGGTTATCCATTACCTAAAGCAGTAGTATGTTTGAAGTTGAGAACATGAAACTAGGCTTAGTAACCCTACGCCAAGCAGCCAGCTTCAGAAATCAAGCAGACCTCATACACATGGCAGCCATCCAAAAAGGCTATGAAGTGCAAGACCAAAGCCTAGAAGACAGCTTCGGTAAACCAAAAGGAAAATGGGATAAACTAATCGCTTTCATACCACTCTGGCCAAGATATATATATGGAATCACGAGGCTAACAGCACCTTGGATGAGCCAAACCCACGTCATATATGGCCCTGTGGACGGCCCTTTTCAAACCAACATTAACCTCTTTGACGTGATGAATCAGCTAAACATAGCTACAACAAGTCAATGGTGTAAAGAATGTATGGAGCGCAACGGCATAAAAGTGAAAGCTGTTATTCCTCATGGAATCAACCATGAAGACTTTAACTTTTCAGACAGCACTCACTATACACGGTTAGCGCAGCTTCGACAGAAATACCCAGATAGAACTATATTGTTCTCAAACATTAATCCCTTAGCTAGAAAAGGACTTCCACATCTTAAACAAGCCTTAGAAATCTTACATAAGAAACTAGGAGACAAATTTGTGTTTATTCTTCACACGGGTTTAAAGCAAGCCTTAAATTATGAGCCTAAGCTTGAAGCGACACCTAACCTCATCATAGAAGACGCATATAACCGCTTACCCTTCCGAGCAGTAGCTGAGAAAACCTATGCTTGCGACATCTTTGTGTTCCCATCCCTTTTAGAAGGCTTTGGTTTACCCATATTAGAGGCTATGGCATCAAAGCGAACAATAGTATGCTTAAATGCACCGCCCATGACTGAGCTTGTAAGCCCAAAAGAAGCATGGCTATTCGACTTCACTCATGTCAAAGAGGAACGCTGGGATAACGGCTCAGTAGCACAACTACATGAATACAACCCAGAAGACTTAGCCTATGCTATGGAAACAGCAATAATAGAGAGAGAGACAAGTGAAAGTAAACGTGAAAATGCTTATAGGCGCAGCTTAGACTATGACTACATGAAGGTTTATGACAAATTGGTGTAAAATTTGCCTAAAGCCAGAGCCAGCAGCAGCCTAAGACGTATTCTAAGGTTCACAGAGAAATATACAGCTAAGGTTGTGCCATTGCGCTTCAAACTATATTTACCCCGCATGGAACAGCTTTTAAACACAGAACTAATCAACCTAGACGCTTTAGAAGTGCAAATTTATCAGAAACTAGAAGAGTTAGCTATCAGCGCTGATAGGTGGCCGTTTTACATGGCTTTCTCAAAGAGATGCTTCCGAGAGTTCTTAGGCTTTTCAGAAGCCACAGCAGAGAATGATGTTGCTCTTCTACGGCAAGAGTTTATTTTGCGTGGACTAGACAGCGCCGTGTTAGACCAACTTATCCCAATTTGCCGAGACTTAGCCCAAACCATAAAAGGCTCATAGTATTGTAAACTGTTTATTAAAGTTGAGTTGCTTATGGTTAGGCGTAGAGGAAGACCAAGACGCAGTTTTGCTTACCTTAGAATTAGACGCTACAGACTCAAATATCGAGACCAAGTTATACCTATAAGGTTTAAACTGCTGCTTCCCCCCATGCACGCACAGATAGAGACAGTTTTAATAAAATGGGATGCGTTGGAGCAAGCTTTATTTCCAAAGTTCATAGAGTTAGGAATTCCCTCAGAACTCTGGGATAATTATTTAGCATGGGCAAAACGGAAAGGTGAATTATTATTAAGGTTCACAGATGAGACCTTGCAGAAAGAAACAGACCTACTCATGCAAGAGTTTATTTTACGAGGCTTAGACAAAGACATATTAACCCAGCTTGAACCAATAGTAGATGAATGGGGCGGAATTGTGCCACTAGAAGGCAACTATTCAGATTGGGCAATATACGACAGCTTCGACGACACCGACGCATCCGCAGGTGATTGGCGCCAATTTGGAGTGGTTAACAAAGATGAAACAGTAATTCTGTTAATTGATGCTTACAAAGTAGGAGTTAAAAAATATACAATAGCAACTAAAACGTTAGGAGCATTACAGACAGAATATGAATTTCCCGGTGTCTATGGTTATACAACAGAAGGCTCATTAATATCTGTTCAAGGAACTTATGTAGTGGCTTTAATCAGAGATAGCATTGGAATAGCCATTTGGAAAAATGGAGACCTCATCAAGACGTTCACACGCAACGAACTCGGCTTCGACCCCACTTTCGGCTCAGTCAATAGCGTTTCCATATCCCGTTCAGGCAAATATATTGTTGTTAGCGGCTATCGAACTACTGGAAACATGGGCTGGGTTGTTTTAGTAGGAAGCTAAACCTTCTTGAACACAAGAACAGCTTGGTTGCCTTGGATGGAAGGTAGCTGAAGCTAACTTCTATATACAAGAACAATGCAAATAGCTACTCGATGAACTATGTCAAAAGATGAAGAAGAACACAAGAAAATCCTTAAACAAGCTGAAGACTTTAAATTTCAACAACCAAGCAGAGAAGACCTAGACCACTCAAAAACTGAAACAAGCCGTAAGAGGAGACGTTAAAACATGGCTGAAAGACCCTTCGGCGTTCCCCCTGGCCATATTCCCGTAGTTATGCTTACGCCAGACCAATATGCAGCGCTTAACAGAGACACTCAAATCAGCCCATATTTTGCAGCTTACTTTGCCTCTCGACTAGGACACTCAATCGCTGATGCTCTTAAGATAGCAACTCAAACAACCCTTATACTACGCCTCAGAGATGAAGTAAGAGGTCAAACACTTGTAGATACGGGTTTACCTTGGGCTGCTAAATACCTCTCATCAGACGAACTTGACACTAAAGTATTAAACACTATAGAACGCCATTTTCAATATCTTATGGGCGCATGGAACACAGGCAACGCAGCAGGCATGGGCGGTTCGTTTGCCTCAGCTATAGAACAATTCTTAGGCTCTAGCCAACTACTCTATGCCTACAAAGACCTTCAATTTCAAATAGGTGTAACCCCGAGGCTTAGACGCCGTTGGAACATGCTATTTACACCTTCAGTTCCTAACTTTCCTACAGCGTGGCAAATGTGGAGAAAAGGTCTCTTAACCAAAGACGCCCTTTACACTTATGCGTCTTATGATGGATGGGACAGACCTTGGACTGACAAACTAATAGACATCTCAAAGGACTCGCCGAATCCACCTACAGCTTACCGCATGTTAGCTAGAGGCTTAATAGATGATGCTGCCTTCAATGATTTCTGCTTTAAAAGTGGTTGGGACAGCGACTTTTGGGCTAAACTGAAAGGAGTATATGAATGGTGGCCAAGCGCACATGAAGCCTTCTATATGTGGATGAAGGGAATTATCTCTGAAGCTGACCGCAACAAATACTACAAAGGACACGGCTACCCGTCAACGCTATTTTCTCCATTAACCGACAACTTCTTTGTCTATCCAAACGCAAATGAAGCCTTCTGGATGTGGAAAAAAGGCATCATAGGCGTTGATGTTCGCAATATGTATTATTCAGCGCAAGGCTACCCATCAACCGTGCATGAGAAATTAACAGCGAACATGGAGCAGTTGCCAACAGCTATAGAAGCCTTCTATATGTGGAAGAAAGGCACTATAACCAAAGAGCAACGAAATGTCTATTACAGAGCTAATGGCTACCCAGACCATTTGTTTGAACAAATAACGTCAAACATGGAATACACCCCAACATTCTACGACCTCATGAGATTAGCAGACTATGTGGAACTAGACCCTATTTGGATGACTAAAAAACTGACTGAACGAGGCATGAAAGAAACAGACATTCCCAAATATATTGTTGCTTTAAAGTATAGACCTCTCAGAGAAGAAGTGAAAAGCCTAGTTTCTCAATTAGTTTGGCGCTACAGATATGGTAGAATCACAATGGTAGAGTTAGAAGCTGAACTAGACAAGCTTCCAATCGGGGATACTGAGAAAAGCTTAACCATAGACCGTGCAGAAATGCTATACGAAGACGAATTAATAGATGAGCAAATTGACATTTACAAATGGCGTTTCAGAATGGGCTGGATAACAGAAGAAGACTACTTAAACGGTTTGCTTGACTTAGGCATCAGAGAAGAGAAAGCTAATCTTATAGTGGAAACCGAGAAGGCTCAAGGATACTTCGGCTACTACTAAATGTTATAGAACCAATCTCCATAGGTCTTTAAATCAAAGTCTCCACGCATATATATTGGAGAGGCTAACTTGACAAACATACGCTTCACAAACCAAGCATCTAAACTGCTGAAAGAAAAAGGAGTTTTTGTAGAGTTTGAGAACGCTATAGTTAGGCTAGCTGACATGCTGGGAATAGAAGCGATATTGGTCTGTAAAGAAGGCTACAACCTTAGAATAATTGTGTGGTTGTAGATTGTCTAAAACAGAATACTATTATGAGAGTAATCCACGTCAATTCGCTAGGCATATAGGGAAAGAGATTAGAGACATGGTAAACAAAACATGGTGTTTGGTAACTGAGATAAGGCTAACAGAAGGAGAAAAGGCAGCGCAAGAAATTGAGGAAGCATTAAGATTCTTAGATGACCTAGCAGACGAATGTATAAGCTTAGCCATGTGATTTCAGTTTTTCAACAGCTTCTATAGTAGCGCCAGAGCCAAGCCCAAACATGAACACAATGATGTTTTCCAGCAATTCACCGTTATGCCCTGTTGCCATAGCAGCAACCCCTAGAACAGTCAAGCCAACAACTACAAGCTTCCCAATACTAACGTTTTTTAGCTCCATTCAGACCACAGAACCCTAATTTAACCTTCTCTACTCTTAAAGCTTACTGAATACCCAATATGACATAAGACATAAAACCAAGTTTATATAATGAGTGCTACTTAACCTCTTAGATTTCCTTTGTTGTCTCTTCCTAGAGTTTTCTCAACCATTAGGTCAGCCTTTGATTCGCTAGAAGCTTTCATACCTTTGAGTAGAGCCTTCAGTTGTTTCTTTGTAAGTATGATTTCGACCTCTTCATGACAATGAGGGCATGTTCCTTTAATGCCAACGCCTTTCAGCATGGTTGCTACTCTTCTGCATATAAATCGTCTGGACGGCTCGGCAACCGTTCAGCGCTTTTCACGTTTCAGTTTCCTTTGTCTCAGCTTCCTCAGTTAAGGTTGTCTGTTCCTTCTCTAGAACAACATCAAAAGAGTCTCCGATAATGAACCCATTGAAAATAGCTGAAGAGTCGCTAACCAACGTCAAACGATGACCTTCTTTGCTTCGCAGCTTCACTTGATAAACCTCAGCGTCAGCAGTCTCACGTTTGACCCGTGCAACAACCATAAAACTGATTTTTGTCTTCTCAGCCATTGTTTCACTCCCCCTCTAATTCTTCTATTTCTTCAGGTTGTTGTGGAGCTAGAAGGCCACCGATGAAAGGAGACTGTTTGATTAAACTGTTGCGTGTTTTACCGAACCAATCAACCCTCATGGAAAATATGCGTATGTTTTCTATCCGTTTGTTTAATGTATTTACTGAAATTTTAAGTTCCTTAGCTACGTCTTCCCTTTTCATCTCAGAGAGCAACTCTAGAGTTTTCATGTATCTCAAGCCCATTTTCCAATTTGAGATGACCTTCACATTTAACCCCACAGTATAGTAGAAAGGAGCAAATATAACTCTTTTGTTCTTAAAACTGCAAAAAAATGTCTTTTTACCCCTTCCTCACATCACTATTCCACATCTACGACTTAGATTTTCTAAGCCCGTTACCTAGACCAAACACCTTCACTTTCAGCTATCCCTCTCTCTAAGCATAACCTTACGTCTCTGCCTACCACTTTCCCTGACATCAACTCTAGACCACACCTTTCGACCCCCGCCCCTACGTTGCCATTGGAACACAGTTTTAACTAAGAATTTTCTATGTCTATGACAACGATTACAATATAAACCTCTCCCTCTCACAACTAATCTAGAGCCACATTTCCAGCATGTGAGAGAAGTTTTTAGCTCTGCAGTAGCAATATAGGGGTGGGTGTTCATATAAGATTTTCTCTTTAGCATACATCTATTGGGAAAGTTTATTAATAAGTTTTACTTTGAGTTAAGGTAGGTGTCTAACACATGATAAGGAACTGTTGGATAGACGGAACGAAATGCTATGAAGCCTCAGACACTCTCACCTTAAACCATTGCGCTCTGTGTCAGAAATCACGGTTAACCAAAAGAGCCATAGCTAAAGCTGAGACTGTTGTGGTTGAAGTTGCAGCGCCCAGCGAGTGAGGAATCAACATGACTGAAGAAAAGAAGCTGCTTATCATGGTGCAAGACAAAAACAATCCATGTAAATTCTACAACCTCTTAGTCAATGAAAGCGAATACGGGAAATTCTGGCAGTTCTACAACAACGAAATCAAAGCTAAACGACAAGGAGAGAGAAAGGAGACCTAACCAATGGTGCTGAGAGCTAAATCCAAATTCTACAAAATGAAGCCTAACAAACTCTTACTCTACATACCGAAGGAACTGAGCGACGACAGCCAATGGCCATTCACAGACCCAAACGAAGAAGTAACCATTATAGTGTTGCCTCAGATGAGAGAAATAAAAGTGTTGGCAGCACCAAAAAAGAAGGGAGAACATGATTGAGGTAACAGTATTCGTCATTGACAAAAACGGCAAAACAATAGATTCAAAGCACTTCTCAGTTGGCAAAGGATACATAGTAGAAATCCAAATAAGCTGAATAATAATGGTTGCGGGTAAACTAGAGGCTGAAGCTTGCCAATCTCCTAACTCTGTAGCGAAACCGTCAATACCTCATAGCGCCTAGCCAAGCTTCAACCCTAGACCCTGAGCAACCCGTTGGGAAAGGAAGTAATGAAGCAAGAGGAAAGGTTTTCTTACCCCTTTCACTCTCTCCAGACGCAAGCTTCCAACACTTCCCCTAACAACAAACTATAAGTATTGTAAACAGTTTATTAAATGACAGAGGCTAAACACATGGTTAGAAGCGCAGAAACCCGCAGCACCAAATACGAAAAGAAACTCAGAGGCTCAGTATGGAACACACGCTTCACAACCCTCAAACCCATCATGACTGAGCAAGCTAACAGCGCCTACGCTCAACAAACCTTCAATGAAACCAAAACAAAGGCTTACCTAGAAGCAATCGGCATGTATGGCATACTAGCACACCACTACATGAACTATGGTATGCGTCTCTGGGCGCTCTCACGCACCTTTGCAGCAGAAACCCTACGCATGGAAGCTGAACAAGAAGCAGCAAAATGGATGAGACGAGGCCTAAACCCAGCGCACCTAATAGAAATCGCTAAACTCTACGGCATAGACCTAACAGGCTGGCCCTAAATGACAGCAGAAGACTTAGACGACTATGAAGAACTAGAGGAATTAGAACGGAGAGAACAAGAACAAGAGGAAGACCTCTACTAATTGAACGCACTAGAAAAAGCAAAACAACTAGGCATCTCTGAGCAAGACCTCAAACAAGCACTACTTCTAGTAAGAAACCTCAGACTCCAAGCCCTACAACAAAACATAGACCCAAGAGCCACACGAATAGCCCTCATCTTCGCCGAACTCACAGACAAACACTTCGCCCAACAAAAACTAGACCCCTACACCCTCTGTAAACTCACACAAATAGCCCACCAACTCTACGAAGAAACCAAACAAAAACAACACTAACACTGCTGGAAAAAAACACAACACTAAACAGAAGCATGACCCCTATGAAAAGAAAACAAAGACGTATCGGACTCAAGAAACAACGCTACTGTAAGCAATGCCAAGAAGCAACCAAACACACAGGCGAAGGCTACACAACAGAACTACGCCCCACAATAGTTAGAATAATCAAATGCTCCAAATGCGGAACACAAACCACAGAACCCACACACTAACAACCCCCCTCTTCCCCTAACAACCCCACACCCCCCACAACAACAACCCCGCCCCGAAACAGAGGGACTATAGAGAGCAAACATCGTTAGAAAGCAACTAACGAGTGTCCCTAACTATAGTCTAAACCTCTGCGGGACAGCAACACCAAAACCCCAACCAAACCACCATATTAGAAGCCTAATAGACTACAAACAAACACGCCATTAATAGTAATGAACAAGAGAACATGGAAGGATAGGTAAGGATAAATAAAAAGTGAGTAAGAGACTATAGTGGAGTGTGCTATGCAAAAAAAGCTCACAGAGGTCATGGTTTTGTCTCTAGCCTCTATATGGATTGTAGAGGCAGCGCATTGTCTGTAAAATAGTCCAGCACATCACCCATAGTAGCTGCTGAGCCACGTTTCAATTATGGGTGTCTTTGCGGATTATTTGTTAGGTTACAAAATGGTTTCGCTGTTCGTCTAGTCTGCCTCACCGTCAACCTAGCTGCTCACCACTCTAGCTCTGTCATGAACCGTGCTTCTCGCTGCAACCGAGCATGTGTATATGTGTAGAACAGAAATTATCCTTGTTGAAGGTTCAGAGTTAATGGCACTTTTGTGTATGTGTGTTGAACATTGTTGGGGAAGGGTTTTTAAGAGGGTTTAACTTTAGGTTTTATATGGTGAGGTGTGATATGAGCGCAGATATGTGGCGAGAACTGTGGCAGCTAGGTGTCAACGGTCTTATCTTTGTTGCTGTTGTGAGTTTTGCTTTCATGGTTACTTGGTTTTGGTTGAAGGGGAAGTGTAGGTGAATGAAGTTGCCGAAATGCCCAAAATGTAAGAGCAACATTGACCAACTTCAATATACAGCTAGTGGCTTGATGACGTATGAGAATGGCGAATGGCTTGAAGACGGAGACCCTAGTGAAGAATGTTTTTGCCCAGAGTGTGGAGCTAAGGTATCTCGAGACACTTTAATAGGTTGAATGGTTATGACGACACCAACAACAGAGGAAATTCGCATTAAAGCAACCGAAATCTATTTTGCAGCTAATCCTATGATTGAAAATAGCCCAGAAGACAGCGAATTGAAGGAAGCTGGTTTTTGGCAACAAGCAACAGATTTTCTCATGCGTAACTTAGACGACCCTTCTGTGGCAGCGACAAAAGAAACCGTTAACTATGCAGAGCAACTTGTGAACGGTTTAGGCTATAGAGTAGTGCCAGAGAAAGACTGCAGCTTGATTCAAGAAGCGTCTAGACTAAAAGAAAAATTGAAGCAAGAGAAAAGAGAGAAGACTAAAAAAGAAACCATGACTCCCGACTTCACAACTTTTGTTCATAGGGAGCGTAGAGGCTTAGATTTCACTAAAGTATTCCCAGAACTCTACGGTTCAACATTACCGAGAACACGTCAAGTTGCAGCGTCATGTGGAACTTACACACGCAAAAAATCTAGGCTCAAAATGAAATGGCAAATCTTAGGCACAATTCTAATCATAATTTGGCTAGGCGGTTCAATGATAGCCTTAGTTACTGCAGGCGCAAACATACCCTTAAACATAGCAGCGTTCTGTTCAATGTGGCTGTCATTGGCTGGCGCACTTGCATGGTGTTACTATGCGTTCAGAAGAAACGGCTCAATATGGTAAGTGAAAAACTATGCAATGTTCAAAATGTTTGCACTCAATGGAACATAAGCGTCTTCAAAACGGCTCTCAAATTTGGTTCTGTCCCTATTGTGGAGCGACAGAGCCATATCCGTAGGAAGGAGCTAAACAACCATGAAAATTCCTAACTATGTTAAGAAAGCTGTTCACGACAAATTTGACTATGGTTGGTCTCCAGCGCTTGTTGACGCTCTTCTTGAATATATAGAGAGAACATGGACACGCAAAAAGGAAGGAAACTAAACCATGCCAGCTAAAGAATGTTGCACCGTTGGGAACACAGAAATTATTGATGAGCAGAAACGACTTGTCAGATGCAAGGTTTGTGGAAGCGAAGAGGTCTTTGATGAGAAATCATTTAAAACCCTCAAGGAAATGCTTAAGCTGATAGCTAAAGCAGAACAACTATTGAAAGAGGCAAAGGAGATATAAATAACCATGACAAACCCAACTGTCTTAGCATGGATAAAACGATGGTTAAGAAACCAACTACAAACATTCATAGACAAGTGGAAGCTGATTAGCGACAAGTGGAGACGAGCCTCAACCTATTGGCAACTACGAAAAGCTGGTTTCAACCCAACTGAAGCAAGACATATACGAGACGCTCTACTATACAAAGCATGGAGCGACCACTAACCATGAAAGTGAAAATCATCGGTTTTAAAGTTGGCAAAGCAAGACCAACCTTCAACAAAACCCTAGACATAAACAGCGTCTCTATGACCGAGCTAGGAGAAAATATATACACAGCCCTAGATAGAAGCGACTTTCTAAGCATTAGGCTAGTAGAGTGAGAGAGCCATGTGCGACCTCTGTGTTATAGTTGAGAAAGTGCTTCACGGCAGCGAGCTAGAGGAGAAGGTTCTCTACAAAAACGGGATATGCGTAGCTATAGAAGGCATCAAAACTAAGCTACCTATATTCATAAGGCGCACACATGACCCCCACACTTTACCTATGTTCAAAAACGCTATGAAGGCTACAGCGCAGCGCCTATTTCCAGACTTGCAGGTAGATGAGCCAAAACTAGATGAGTTAGACCACTATTACTTCTACATGAGACCAAAAAAGGAGAAGAAGGAATGATAGCTTTTCTACTGCTAGCAATAATGGTGCTACAAGTAATAACTATTTTCACTATAGCGAAGCAATCAACCGCATGGATAGATAAACTTCCGTCAAGTCAACTCATAGACCTTATGTATGAGAGAGGACTAATAACAAGCGATGAATGGGCTAGAATGAAGAGGCATATACATGAAAGCTGCTGAATGGAAATATGTTAAAGTCGGCAACTACGTCATCTACGCAGACGAAGATGACGGTGTTCAGAAAGCCCAAGTTATAGAAATAGACATTAAAGAAACAGTTGAGAAGCCTACCCTACACTTTGACTATCCCTATGGGAAAACTGCTGACTCTGGCGTAGTGAAAATCAAATACAACGAAAATGAAGCTGTCATAAACCTAGCTAACCTAGTGAAATGGAATCCAACCTATTACCGTCAACTTGAGAAAGCATGGAGAGAATGGCAAGAATACAAGGCAGCAGCAGAAAGCCTTAAAGACACATTCATAGAGTTGCGTGCTGAACTGAAGGAAAAATAACCCCAATATATAAACTCAGCTTTATGACAGACGACATATCGTTAATAAACAGTTTACAAAAGGAAAACAACCCAGAATCTAGGCTCTGCAGCGCCTAAGAGAGCAAGACAGCAAACTATTTAACTTTAATAAACAGTTTACAATGGGAGCAGCTATGGTGAAAGACGCAGAGCATCGAGCCAAGAAATATGAGAAAAGCATCCATCCAGAACGTATAGGACGCACTCTAGAAGCAGTTAAACCCATCATGGTTGACCAAGAGAAACCCTACTTAGCCAACATCACCATGCTAGAGCGCAAGATTAAGGCGCTCTGTGAACGCCAAGGAATCCCAACCATTCAAATAGCCCAATACATCAACTACGGCAGACAACTCTACTCTAAGTCTAAACGCTTCAGCCAAGCCACATTAGCAGCTGAAGCCCAATATTTAACAGACCTATGGACTAGCCGAGGACTCCTAGGCTCAAAACTAGTGGAAATAGCAGCATTATTCGGTGTAACACCGTCAGCAGCACCAACACCTTCAACGATAACGGGGTGGAAACTAATTAGACATGGAATATTCACAGACAGCGTCAGCATTGACGGTTTAAACGGCGATGAAGAACAACCATATCTGCTAATCATTAATGCATATCACGCCACAGACCAGCTCAGCGTTGCCTTAGGGTTCAACAACCAGACCTTTCAATACGCACATCTAGTGCATTACGTCTCCTTTAATATGGGAGTGCCAGAGCATAGTTTCTGGACAGGAGGTATGAACACTGCCAATTACATTTACTTTGGCGCTGAGACACAACACGGTCACCAGCTGTGTGAGGCTTTAATTGCTGGAATATCTACGGCTTACCGCATGGTGAAAACAAGTTCAGCAGGCTACTCGGAAGTTAGCACATTTGAGACTTGCGAGGGTATGGGAACTTGGGGAGACAACGCAAACAACCTAACTTCTATTCAAATTATCGTAGCCAGCAGCACTAAACCAATCACAAGAGGCGAATATTGGTTATATAAAACAGAGTTGTGAGAGGGAATAATAAATGAGTTTTCCAACTCCAGCATGGCTTGAAGAAGCCATGAAAAAATATGACCGCAAACTCAACCATGTTAAACTAACCAAGCAAATACGCCAACTAATGGAACGCAGTCCCTTCACAATCAGCCAAACCGCAGCCCATGAGCAAGCACGCCTAGACTACTTAACCAAGAAAGTCAAGCATTTAATAGACCGCATCGGCGTATATGCCGACTTGCATCCAAGCTATTTAGCCTACGCTTTCGCCCTAGACAAAAGCCAACGAGAAATGACTTGGATGGTTGACTTAATAAGGGAGCATCAGATACTTCGGCAGCGCTGGGAAGGAAGAGGTCTAGACTCAGCAATTCTAGATGAACTAGACAAAATAATCATATACAAAGGTTAAAGCCTTGTCGAGAAGAGGCAAATTAAAATATACAAAAGAGGAAGCAGAGCATAGACTTCCCTTCATTCTAAAACGAATAGCTCTGGCATGTATAGACTGCTCAGCTAAACTAGACAAACAACCAGCATTAAGTTTAGAGATTGAGAGCCTTATTTATATGATTGAGGGTTTGTCTGCACATCTCCGTAAACTGTATTATCATATCCAAAGAGAGACTGTGAGAGAAAAGGGTATAGAATAGGTGCGTGCATATCTAAACCTTATATACTAGAAGCGCTAAATCTAGACACGAGTGAATCCTCATGGTCAGAGACGAAGCATACAGAACCCGCAAGTATGAGGCTAAAATGGATGCCACCTCAATATCCCAGAGGTTCAGAGACGAAAAAGACACTATGGTAGAACAAGTTGAAGCCCGCTTTGCCGAACTTGTTCTAGTCGAAGAAAAAGCAAAGGCAAGAGTTGAAGCTGCTGGTGTCTCAACCCGAGACATCCCCTTCTATCTGAACTTTGCCCGCCAATGCTACCGAATAGCAAAGCAATTCAGTCAAGCAACCCAAATCAACGAAGTTTACTACCGCTATCAATATTGGCTAAACCAAGGACTCAACGCTGCTATTCTCACCGACCTTGCCGAAATGTGCGGTGTTGCTCTCGGCGACTATCCAGCACCATAGCCATACCAAAAGCCTCTTAACCCTCTTTTTCTCTATATTCTAGATGTGGTTCTCATGGTTAGGAAAGAACAGTATCGAAGACTCAAATTTGAAGGCAAAATAGACGGCTCAGTTGCTGAAGACCGCATCACTCGTTATGGCGAGTATATGGTTAGCAGCCACGCAGCCATCCAAACCATATTAGTAGCGAAGGAAGAGCAAGCGAAGACCACGATTCTAGAGCCAGCAGGCGTAAGCGTGAACATGATTCCTTTTTATCTTGACGCTATGAGAGAGTTTTGTCGAATCAGCAGAAATTTCACGGAGCAGACTAAACAGAATGAAGGCTATAACTGTTATGAACGCTGGCGAACAAAAGGCTTAGACTCTAACCTTCTAGTGCAGCTTGCAGCTATGTGTGATATAGACCTCTGGGCATACTACCAATACTAGGTTAGGCGTTGACTGTGCGCTTCTACTTTCCCTATGACCGTAAAATATCAAGGGCTATGGAGCGCATACGAAGAGCCTTCATGCAATATGCACCGCAAGGAACAGAATTTGTCAATGAGCTAGCAGCAGACACGGTTCATTGTCTTCATTATATAGGACAGAACCCTAGAGAGGACACATGTAAAATCTTTGGCTCAATTATGGATGTTCCAACTCTACCTAAAACAGCGAGATACATTCTTTTTCTACACTTAGACAACTATTATTACCCTCAATATGAACAAGATTTCAAGAAACTTGTTGAAAATGCTCTGCTCATTATCACTCATACACATGAATTTGTTAATTATTCATGTAACCTAATTGAAGTGCCTTGGGGTTACGAGCCAACCGTATTCTACGTCATGAACATACCTAAACGCTTCACAATCTTGACAACGGGCTATGTGGCAGACTCAGAAGCCATAGACGCAGTTTTTATAGCTTGCTACAAAACAATGACAAGTATGGTGCATGTCGGCGGAGCGCTTGACCCACGCTGGGTTACTCCAACCTTCACACGATATGAAGGCATAGGAGACGACCAACTCCGAGAACTCTACAATCAAGCAAGATTCGTAAGCGGAATGAGACGA
>Ga0315314_1001159_pt1 | contig 24488 bp, 21 predicted proteins | sample TDP9_MG_FD_203631 | JGI IMG/M metagenome (GOLD analysis project Ga0315314, IMG submission 203631) | Freshwater sediment microbial communities from Lake Towuti, South Sulawesi, Indonesia - TDP9 | ecosystem: Environmental > Aquatic > Freshwater > Lake > Sediment | place: Indonesia: South Sulawesi... | reverse complement strand
GAAGGAGCGGAAGGTGCGCTCGATGGTCTCCTGGGCGGCGCGGGTGAGTTCGAAGACGCCGATGATGGCAGCCAGCGATGTATCCTTAATGAGGATAGTGCAGAGGCCGACGAAGGGTGGGAGCATCCGACGAATGGCCTGAGGAAAGATGATGTAGCGCATCGTCTGGAGCCCGCTGAGGCCGGTGGACCGGGCCGCCTCTGTCTGGCCCCAGGGGATGGACTGGATCCCCCCGCGGACCACCTCGGCCGTGTTGGCCATCATCCACAGGGACATGGCCAGGACTGCGGCGGGGAAGGTCGGGATCTTCAGGCCGATGGCTGGCAGGCCGAAGAAGATGAAGAAGATCTGGAGGAGCAGGGGAATGGCGCGGATGAACTCCACCGTCCAGGCGACCCCGCTCCGAAGCGGGGCCCAGGGGACGAAGCGCAGGAGACCGGCTACTAGCCCTGCAGCCGTCCCCAGCAGGATGACGGCGGCCGAGATCTGCACCGTGCTCACGGTCCCGCGGAGCAGGTACGGCAGATTCTCCACAACGACAGACATGTTCATAGTGGAGGATGCCGCAACCGCAGATGAACGCAAATGCACACAGATGTTGAAAGGCCAATTCTCCAGAGGCGGTCAGTCGAGCCCCATTTGCGGTCATCTGCGTGTATCTGAGGTTGCATTGGCGGTTTCACCTGCCCTTGAAGAGGACGTGCTGCTCGGTCAGGTTCAGGATCTTGGTCAGGGTGAGTACCAGGATCACGTAGAGCACGGCCGCGGTGCCGTAGATCTCGAAGGTCCGGAAGTTGTTGAAGGAGATGTCGTTGGCCACGAACATGAGCTCTACCATCCCGATGGTGGACACCAAAGACGTGTTCTTCGTCAGGGACACCAGGTTATTGCCCAGGGCCGGGAACGAGATCCGGACCGCCTGGGGGATGATGACGTAGACCGCCTCCTGCAACGGGGAGAGCCCGGTGGAGCGTGCCGCCTCGCGCTGGCCCTTGGGTACAGCCTCGAGGCCGGCGCGAAAGATCTCCACATTGTAGGCGGCGGTGTACAGGGTCAGGGCCGACAACCCAGAGAGGAAGGGCGAAAGCTTCAGGCCGAGCTGGGGAAGCCCGAAGTACACGATGAAGATCTGGATGAGCAGAGGGGTATTGCGGAAGACCTCGACGTATGCCCGGACGAGCTCTCTGGCAATCCGCGAGGGGATCTGTGAGAAGATGGCCACTACCATGCCCAGGATCAGAGCGAGGAGCATGGCTGCAGCCGAGATGACGATGGTCAGACCAACGCCCTGCAGCAGGTAGGGGAGGCCCTGCCAGATGGCCAGCCAGGAGAACGACATCGAAGGCAACTTGGCGACTTGGCAACTGAGCAATCAGGCTGTTCTTCCCATTTGCCTAATCGCCCAATTGCCGAGTCGCCGCGTCGGGGAGACGAGCCGGAGGCTCGCCCTCCCGACGTTCAGGGCTTGACCAGGTTGGCCTCGACGTCGCCGAAATACTTCTTCCAGAGCTTGTCGTAGGTTCCGTCCTGCTTCATCCTGGCCAACTGGTCGTTCACCCACTTGATGAACTCCAGATCGCCCTTGCGCACGGCGATGCCGTAGGGGCGGGGGATGAAGGGTTTGCCGACGGCCTTCATGTCCGGGTTCTCCTTCGCCAGGGTCAGGATGAGGATATCATCCTGGGCAAAGGCATCGGCGCGCGCGCCCTTGACGGCCAGGACCGCCTCTGAGACTTTCCCGTACTTGACCCGGCTGGCCTTGGGCGCAAGCTGTTCGACGTCCTTGTCCTGGATGGCCCCCTGGATCACGGCCACCGTTTTGCCCGCCAGCTCCTCAAGGCCCTTGATCGGGCTCGCCTTGGGGACGAGGAGCAGGGACCCGGACAGGAAGTAGGGATCCGAGAACTCGACCACCTGTTTGCGTTCCTCGGTCACGGTGACCGTAGCGATGATGATGTCGATCTTGCCGCTCTGGAGGAAGGGGATACGGTTGCCCGAGGTGACGGCCACCAGCTCCACCTTGTTCTCGTCATCGAAGAGCGCCTTGGCGAAGAGGTGGGCGATGTCCACGTCGAGGCCCAGGTTCTTGCCGGCACTGTCCACGTAGCCGAAGGGCGGAAAGTCGGTCTTCACGCCGGCAATGAGCCTCCCGCGCTTCTTCACCTCCTCTAGGGTGCTTGCGGCCATCACCTGGCCAACCAGGGCCAGGACCACCGTTGCTGCCAGCAGGAAATACCACATTCGTCGCATTGTCCCCTCCTTTCCCATTATGGTTCTTGCGCGCCAGCGCAAGAACCAGTTCTGAGAAATCGAAAATCCGCAATCGAAAATCGGCAATGGGTTCAGTGCACCAGGATCTTGCTCAGGAAAGTCCGCGTGCGCTCCTCCTTGGGGTTGGCAAAGAACTCCTGGGGTCCCCCCTCCTCGACGATCCGGCCCTCGTCCATGAAGATGATCCGGTGGGACACCTTTTTGGCGAAGCCCATCTCGTGGGTCACCACGATCATGGTCATTCCCTCCCTGGCCAGAGCGACCATGACGTCGAGCACTTCGTTGATCATCTCGGGATCCAGGGCTGAAGTCGGCTCGTCAAAGAGCATGATCTTGGGCTGCATGGCCAGGGCCCGGGCGATGGCCACTCGCTGCTGCTGACCGCCGGAGAGTTGGGCCGGATAGTTGTCGGCCTTCTCGGGGATGCCGACCTTGACCAGGAGATCCCGGGCGATCCGCCCCGCCTCCTCCCGGCATAGCCTTCGGACCTTGATCGGGGCCAGAGTAATGTTCTGGAGGGCGGTCATGTGAGGATACAGATTGAACTGCTGGAAGACCATCCCGACCTCCGCCCGCAGCTTCGTGATATCGGTGGCCGGATCGCCGAGCGACATCCCGTCCACCACGATCTCACCTTTCTGGATTGGCTCCAGCTTGTTGATGCACCGGATCAGCGTGCTCTTGCCGGAGCCGCTGGGGCCGCAAACCACTACGACCTCACCAGCCTTCACGGACAGGTCAATGTCGTTGAGGACATGGAGGGGGCCAAACCACTTGTTGACGCCGCGGAACTCAATCACGAGAGGAGACCTCCACTGGCGGGGGTCGTGAGGGTTTCCCGTCTCAACCCCGATCCTTGTAACAGCGCTGGCTGACGGCGGCGAGCGGTCGATCCTGGTCGAGGGCGCGGCACACTGCGGCCTGAGCCAGGATCCATGTGGGATCAATAACAGGGATGGGAAGATCGCCGTCCTCAAGGATCAGCGGTACCTCGGTGCACCCGGCCATGATGGCCTCGGCGCCGCGGGCCTGCAGATGCTCCGCTGCTTCGAGGATGAGACGTCGCGGCCGATCCAGGGGCTCTCCGTGCTTCACCGCATAGATCGCTTCCATGACAGTGGAGGCCTGGACGGACGGATCAGGCGTCAAGACCGCGAAGCCCCGGGGCTCGAAATAGGATTCGAACAGCCGGCTCCGGAGCGTGCCGCTCGTGGCCAGAAGGCCCAGGCGGCGGAGGTGTGGATAGACCGCCATCACAGCCCGGACTGTTTCGCCGACCATGTGGAGGATGGGAACACTCACCGCACACTGAAGCGCGTCAAAGAAATAGTGGGCTGTAATGCACGGAATGGTAATGAAGTCTGCTCCGCCCTGCACCAGCACCTCGGCGCTGGCCACCAGGACCGGCAAGGGGTCGGGCCCCTGACCCTGGATGGCTGCCGTTCGATCCGGCACCTGGGGATTGCTGAAGATGAGGACTTTGAGGTGGTCCTGGTCCGCCTTGGCAGGTGTGGCGCGGATGATCTTCTGGTAAAAGTCCGCTGTTGCCGCAGGACCCATTCCACCCAGGATACCGATCATCTTTGGCATCGTCCACCCACGTTGTGGGAATCGCTCGGTTTCCCTTCTATCACTGTCTTCTAGAGCTGTCAAGAAACACGAGGCAGGGCGCGGGAGTCGTCGAAGGCCTGCGGCGACGGTGCGGGCCGCTCTCCGGCCCCGGTGGCGATCCAGCACATCCTACGTCGTGCCTTCCGGTTCCGCTGGCTTGACAGGGGGATTGAAGCTCGCCACCGGAAGGTCTTCACCTGTCGCGAGGCCTGGTGCACTGCTTCTCGATTCTGCACCGAATCAATGATCTGCGCGAACCTGCTGCCAGGAAACGATTTGTCCCCTCACCGGAACAATTCGCAGCCGTTACCTTGATACCGATCACCAAGCGCGATAAGTGGTTAGCGGTTCAGGATCCGGGCTGAGGGACGACTTCGCGGTCCGCGCGTAAGAGGAAGGGGGCTTTTATGCCAGCGCTCATTCGTCGGTACGAGAATCGGAATCAGCCGATCATCACCGAGAAAACGGGCCTTCTGTCGCTCACATATTTCAACCTGATCCGGCTCGGGCGGGACGAGGAATACCAGGTGGTGGTTGACGGCTTCGAGACGGTGTACGTGCTCCAGTCGGGCAACTGCGACATCGAGGTGAATGGCCAGCCGTTCGCCGGCATAGGCCGGCGCCGGGACATCTGGTCCGGGAAGGCCGATTCTGTCTACGCCACCACGGGGGCGACCGTCCGGGTCCGCGCGAACCAGGACGGGACGGAGATTGCTGTGGGAGGCGGACGGTGCGACCGGGAATTTCCGCCATTTCGGGTGGCCCCCGACGAGGTAGAGATGGTGAACGTCGGTTCCGTCGAAACCAGATCGCATCGGCGCATCTTCCATATCCTTGGGCACAATGCCTCGGGTCGCGCGGGCAATCTCCTCGTCAGCGAGTTGTACTGCGACGACGGCTGTTGGTCCGGGTGTCCCCCCCACAAGCACGACGAGGAGCGCCCCCCCACAGAGACGGCATTCGAGGAAGTGTACCACTACCGCTTCCGCCCGGAGATCGGGTTTGGCGCTCAGCTCTGTTTCCAGCCGGACGGCTCGTCGCAGTGTTTCATGACTAGGCACGGTGACACGTTCCTCCTCGATCGTGGATACCATCCGACGGTGACGTCCCCCGGACACGAGGAGTACATTTTCACCATCCTGGTCGGCAAGTACCAGCGCTCTCTTGTGCAAAACTTCAAAGAGGAGTATCTGCATTCGATGAGGAGGATCCCCGGGATTCAGGACATGATCGATAAGTTCAAGGATCCGGCGCGGTCGCGCTGAGCGTGTGGGCCTGCCGCACGACATGCGCAAAGGAGATGCGAGGGGACATCGCCATGAATCATCATCTGTTCGATCTGACTGGAAAGGTTGCGCTGGTCACCGGCTCCTATCAAGGCCTTGGACTGGCTCTCGCTCGGGGTCTCGGGCGCGCCGGAGCCACCATCGTCCTGAATGGCAGGAGCGAGGAAAGGCTGCAGAAGGCGGTCTCCACGCTGTCCGGCGAGGGACTCAAGGTGTCCGGGTGCAGCTTCGATGTGGCAAACGCTGCACAGCTTCAGGAGAAGATCCCGGTCCTCGAGCGAGAGGTTGGCCGGATCGATGTTCTTGTGAACAATGCTGGGATTCAGCGGCGAAGTCCGTTGGAGCAGTTTGAGGAGCGGGTGTGGCGGGAGGTGCTGGACATCAACCTGACGGGGCTGTTCCTGGTCACCCGGCAGGTGGTGCAGGGGATGATTGCCCGGAAGGCCGGCAAGATCATCAACATCTGCTCGCTGATGTCCGAGATGGGGCGACCCACCGTGGGCGCCTATACCGCTGCCAAGGGCGGCGTGAAAATGCTCACCAAGGCCATGGCGCTCGAATGGGGGAAGTACAACATCCAGGTCAATGGCATCGGCCCCGGCTATTTTGCCACCGAGATGAATCGTCCGCTGAAGGAGGATCCGAAGTTCGACGCCTGGATCCGCTCACGCACCCCGATGGGACGGTGGGGCGAGCCGGAAGAACTGGTGGGGGCGGCGATATTTCTTGCCTCGCGCGCCTCGGACTTCGTGACCGGGCAAATCATTTACGTGGATGGGGGAATTCTGGCCGCCCTCTAAAAGGCCGAATTCTGGAATGGGGGGCGGGTTGAGTAAGACCCCAAGAGTACGGCCATCAGGTAGGTCCAATGAAGGTCCGGACTGAAGAGGACAGGGAATGAGGCATTTCCCGCAAACTTTGCTCGGCCTGGATCAAAAATGTCCCGGATCGATCAGGTGTGCAAAGCATCCGGCAGGGTGCGCTGTAGAATCGTAATCATTTAAAAATGCAGGAGTTTTGTTATGTTGGGCAAGCGTTATTCGTTCTGCGGGGAAGCGCATTTGCAAATATACCCCCTGGTATGCGGTTTGCTCATACCAACCACTTAGTACCAGGTAAGTCTTGTTCATCCCCTAAATCCGATTCACGGAGGAGATTCGATGAAGCTCACTCGCGGCGGTGAGTACGGGATTCGCGGCGTTCTCTACCTAGCCCGGCAGGGCGAGGGCAAAATCAGCATGCTCTCGGCTATCGCCAAGGCCCAAGGCATTCCACCGCGGTTTCTCGCCAAGATCTTTCAAGCGCTTGGCAAAGCGGGGATCGTGAAATCGCACCGGGGGGCCAAGGGGGGCTTTTCTCTAGCCAAGCTGGCTGCGGAGATCACAATCAAGGATGTCATCGAGGCAATCGAGGGGCCCATCCACCTCAATGTCTGCCTCATAGCTGAGGGCGAGTGTGACCAGGACAACGTCTGTGCCGTGCATCCCATTTGGGAGGAGGCGCAGGAGAAAATGATGAGCGTATTGGCGCGTGGCAACTTCGCCGACCTCGCCAAGGCAGAACGCCAAGCGCAGATGGCACCTCCCTAGTTTCTCCGCAACATGACCGGGTCTCCGGTTCCTTATCCACCTCCTTCCCGGTTGCAATCGGTGTCCCTGTCGGCTATGATCCTTACCGAGAAGGAGCGAATTATGCCAGCCCCACTGGCTTTCCATAAGGAGGCGATTTCCACACACCTCCTGCCTTTCGTCAGCAAGCCTTCCCGGTACATTGCCGGGGAATGGAACGCTGTTACGAAGGATCCGGCGACAGCGGAGGTTCGTGTTGCCCTTGCATTTCCTGATGTTTACGAAATCGGCATGTCCCACATGGGCCTCAAGATCCTCTACCAGCTTCTCAATGCCCGGCCCGAGATCCTTGCTGACAGGGTATACGCCCCCTGGCTGGACGCGGAGGAGCTTCTTCGGCGCCGCCATACTCCAGTATGCAGCCACGAGTGGGGCATCCCCCTGGCTGGCTTCGACATCCTGGGCTTCACACTGCAGTACGAGCTGTCCTTCGCGACCGTCCTGAACATGCTGGACCTTGCCGGCATCCCCCTGCGTTGGTCCCAAAGGGACGAACGCCATCCGCTAGTCGTGGCCGGGGGTCCCGTGGCTTTTGCGCCGGAGCCGCTGGCGGATTTCATGGATGCCTTCCTCATCGGCGACGGTGAAGAAGCGGCGCTGGAGCTGTGTGATACCGTCCGACGGTGGAAGCGGGAAGGAGGCAGGCGCGAGGACCTGCTTCGGTTCCTGAAAACGATTCCGGGATTCTACATCCCCGCCCTGCATCAGCCGGGTGAAGTGGTTCGGAAGCGAACGGCCCTGAAACTGGATGTAGTGAACTATGGCCGATTCCCTGTCCCGTACATGGAGATCGTTCACGACCGGGCCAGTGTCGAGGTGATGAGGGGCTGCGCGCAGGGCTGCCGCTTCTGTCAGGCGGGCTACATCTACCGCCCGATCCGGGAACATTCCGCCGACACGATTCGGAGGATGGTGGAGGAGGCGCGCCGGGGGACCGGGTATGAGGAGGTGTCGCTGTCTTCCCTGTCCATTGCCGATCTTTCGTGTCTCCGCGACGTGGTGCCGCCTCTGATGGCCAACCTGATCCCAGACAAGACGTCGCTGAGCCTCCCGTCGCTCCGTGTGGAGGCGCTGAATCGCAATAGGGAGATCGCCCGGGAGATCGGAAAAGTCAGGAAGACCGGGTTCACCATCGCGCCCGAGGCGGGCTCGTCCCGGCTGCGGAGGGTGATCAACAAGGACGGTTTCGACGAAGAGCAGATCTTTGCTGCGGTCCAGAACGCGGCCAAGGCGGGCTGGGAGTCGGTGAAGTTCTACTTCATGATCGGGCTGCCCACAGAAACGCAGGAAGATCTGGACGAGTTGGTTCGCGTGGCCAAGGAGGCAGCGCGGATCGCCCGCAAGGAAAGCCAGCGGGGGTTCGGGCTCACGGTCAGCGCCAGCTCCTTCGTGCCGAAGCCGCACACGCCATTCCAGTGGTTCGCGCAGGAGCCGATGCCGGTCCTCAAGGAGAAGCAGGGGTATCTCAGGGCGCGGCTGTGCGAAGCACGGCTCGGTTTCAAGTGGCACCACGTGACGTCGTCTTTTCTCGAGGCGGTCTTCAGCCTCGGTGGCCGGGAGGTGGGTGCGGCCATCGCTCGGGGCCAGCAGCAGGGATGCCGCTTCGACGGCTGGACCGAGCAGCTCAGGTTCGATACCTGGATGGCAGCGCTGGCGGAGACGGGTGTCGATCCCTACGCCATCGTCAATCGGGCCCGGGACCTGGAAGAGCCGCTGCCGTGGGACCACATCGATTGCGGGGTCTCGAAGCAGTTTCTGAGGCGGGAATACAAGAGGGCTTTGCGACTCAAAGGCACCCCGGATTGCCATGTGGGTCCCTGCGGCAACTGCGGCGAGGTCTGCGTTCCGCACTGGCGCAGCTGGGCCCAGGAGATCGGGATGATCCAGGTCGAGCCGAGCGCCGAATGCGGCGAGCCGGGAGCCGCGAGCCGCGAGCCGAGCGTCATGGCCGGGCAATCAGGCAGCCAAAGGTCTGGCAATCAGGCGCCCGGGCAGTCAGGCACTCAGGAAGAACCAGAGTGCCCGAGTGCCAGGTTGCCCGAGTGCCAGCAGGACGGAGTGCCCGAGTGCCAGGTTGCCCGAGTGCCAGCAGGACGGAGTGCCCGAGTGCCACCCCCCGCTGACCCGGCGACGCAGCCCGTCCAGAAGATACGATTCGAATTCCAAAAGGTGGGAGAGCTACGCTATCTCTCCCACCTCGAAATGATGCGGGCGTTGCAGCGTGCTTTGCGGCGCGCAGGCGTGCCGCTCCACTACACGCAGGGCTTCAATCCTCAACCTAAGGTTTCGGCGGCCCAGGCGCTGGCCGTGGGCGTGGAAGGCCTCCGGGAGCTTGGCGAGGTGGAGCTTGTGTCGCGAATGGAGCCGGCGGACCTTCTGGCGCGCTGGAACGTGCAGTTGCCGCCCGAACTCAAGATTCTCCGGGCCTGGGAAGCGCCCCTGCATGGGCCGTCGCTTTCCGCCGGGGTACGAGGTGCTGTGTATCAGATTCGGTTGCCGACGAACGGCTGGGATCCAAGCATCCTGGCTGGACTCGGCAACGCCGGGGCCTGCGCCGAGTTCCTGGCGCTCCGTCCCATCAGCGTCGAGGTGTCCAAGAAAGGCGAGAAAGTTATCCTCGATGCGCATCCCTTCGTCCAGGAGTTCACCGCGAGAACGGAGGATGGGTGTCCCGGGTGGGAACTGGTCCTCCGAGCCGGCCTGGGGGGCAGCGTTAGACCTCAGGCGGTCATGCGGACTTTCCTGGGACGGTGGGTCCCCCCCGGCGAACTGGATCGAATGGTCTCGTCCCTGCGGATCGCGCGGACGGCCCTCGCCCTTGAGGGCCAGGGGTAGGCCTCCAGGCTCCCTATCTCTATCCGTCTGCCTCTGGCGGAGCGGAACGAACGGGGCACCGAGGTCTACCAGATGAAGCGCGAGATCATCGTCAATTCCTCCCTGGTCGAGACCCGGGTGGCCGTCATTGAAGACGCCACCCTGGTCGAGCTCCTGATCGACAACGCCCACACCCAGAGCCTGGCAGGGAACATCTACAAGGGGCGGATTCTGAAAATCCTCCCGGGGATGCAGGCGGCCTTCGTGGACATCGGGCTGGCTCGGGATGCCTTTCTGTATGTTCGCGACATCTACGAGGAGATGGAGGAGTACGAGCAACTACTCACCCTGGACGAGGAGGAGGCGAGCGAGGAGGTAAATGACCGGGAGGCGCTGCTGCCGCGCCGAACAAGACCCCAGAACCGGCCGCGGCAGCGCCCGTATACCTCCATCGAGGAGTTGGTCCATGAGGGACAGGAGATCCTGGTGCAGGTGGCCCGCGAACCGCTGGGGACCAAGGGTGCCCGTATTACCTCCCATGTGACCCTGCCAGGACGATACCTTGTCTACATGCCGACCGAATCTCATATCGGCGTCTCGCGCAAGATCGAGAGCGAGGCCGAACGCTCGCGTCTCAAGCAGATCATCGAAGGGATCAACATCCCCCGTGAGGGGATCATCGTCCGGACGGCTGGCATCGGGCGATCCAGGGCTGAGATCGGGGCCGACTTCGAGTTCCTCCGCTCCACCTGGCGTCAGATCAGGAGCAAGGCCGAGACGCTCCCAGCCCCGACGCTGGTCCAGAAGGATCTGGACCTGATCTTTCGAATCTTCCGCGACCTGATCACGAAGGACGTGGTGCGGCTGGTGGTGGATTCGCCCGCGGAGTACGAGCGGTGCCTGGAGTACACCGAGTCTCTGTTTCCGGAACTGCGCCAGCTCCTCTTCCTGTACACGGAGGACGAGCCGATCTTCAAGAGCTTCGGCATCGAGAAGGAGATCGAGAAGGCCCTCAGGAGCAAGGTCTGGCTGAAATCCGGAGGGTACCTCGTCATCGAGCAAACCGAGGCGCTGGTATCGGTGGACGTGAACACCGGCAAGTACGTCGGTAAGCATGACTTCGAAGAGACCATCCTCAGGACCAATCGGGAAGCCGCACGGGAGATCGCGCGGCAGGTCCGTCTGCGGGATCTCGGCGGGATCATCATCATCGACTTCATTGACATGGCCCGGCAGGAGAACCGGGACAAGGTCATGGCCGAACTGAAAGAGGCACTCAAGGCCGACCGGTCCCCCACTAACGTCTCGCTGTTGTCTGAGCTTGGCTTGGTCGAAATGACCCGCAAGCGTGTGCGGCAGGGGTTGAACCAGGCTCTCAGTCAAACATGTGCCACCTGTGGCGGGTTGGGCTGGGTTCGGTCTACGCCTTCTATCGCCCACCAGGCGCTGCGCGAAGTCGAGTGGCGGCTGGGCCGCAAGGGTCTGCTCCGAATCAAGATCCGGGCCGCCCCCGACCTCATCGAGTGGATGAAGGCGGAAGAGGCAGAGATCATCGAGCAACTGCAGCAGAGTCTAAGCGCCGAGATCGAGTTGCTCGCAGAGGAAGCCTATTCCCCCGGGAAGTATTCGCTGCTGGAAGGGTAGGGGCCGGTACGACTCCCCCTCTACGACCTGCTTGGACAACTGCGGGATGTTTTCGTTTCGTAAGTATAACAAGTATCCATCGTCCCCCTTCTATTCCCTTATCGGGTGGGAGACGCGTCAAGAGCTTGACACTATTGGGCCCGCGTGTTATACAAGAGCACCCGTCTCAGCGAGAGGCGGGATCGTTTTTTATTAGCCATCAGCGATCAGCCCTCAGCTCAAGAGCTGAAAGGTGACGGCTGAAGGCTTTGCGTGAGGAAGGAGTTGCGGTGTACGCCATCATCCAATCGGGCGGAAAACAGTACCGGGTCGAACCCGGAGCGGTCGTCGCGCTGGAGCGCATCCCCGGCGAGGTGGGCAGCCGGGTGGAGCTGGACAAGGTCCTCTTGGTCTCGGACGGGACCATGGTGAAAGTCGGCAGTCCGACCCTGTCCGGCGCCAAGGTGATTTCTCAGATCCTGGCCCAGACTCGGGGCGAGAAGATCGATGTGTTCAAGTTCAAGCGGCGGAAGAAGTATCGCCGCAAGACGGGACATCGGCAAGAGCTGACCAAGGTCCGCATCGCGGAAATCGTGGCCTGATGGCGCGCCGGAGCATGGGATGGCGCTCCCACCCAGGCCGGCATGGGGGAAGAGGACGATATGGCACACAAGAAGGGTGTAGGTAGTTCACGAAACGGTCGGGACAGCGCGGGGCGCCGCCTGGGGATGAAGGCCTTTGCCGGCCAGATCGTCACAGGGGGCAGCATCCTCGTCCGGCAGCGGGGGACGAAGTTCAAGCCCGGTAGAAACGTAGGCATCGGCGGCGACGATACCCTGTTCGCCAAGGTGGGCGGCACCGTGTTCTTGGAGCACCGGGGCCACAACCGCTTCGTTTCCATTAGCCCCGCAACCTGAGCCCATTGCGGATTGCCAACACGCTGCGGGTACCCGAATTTCGGAATGACAATCCGAAATCCGCAATCCGAAATGCGAAATGTTCGTTGACACCACCCGCATCGTTGTCCGGGCTGGGGACGGCGGGCGTGGCTGCGTCAGTTTCCGCCGCGAAAAGTTCGTACCGCGCGGTGGCCCCAATGGCGGGGACGGGGGAGAGGGAGGAAGTATCTACATCGAGGCCAGCCGGTCCTACCAGACCCTGGTTGATCAACGGTACCAACAACTCTATCGCGCCCAGCGTGGCCAGCACGGACGGGGCAAAGAGCAGCACGGGGCAACGGGCCAGGATCTGATCATCAAGGTTCCCTTGGGCACCGTGGTCCGCGACGCTGAGGCCGGTGGGATCCTGGCGGACCTTGTTGCGGAAGGCCAGCGCGCCCTAGTTGCGCGGGGAGGGAAGGGCGGCCGCGGCAACGCCCATTTCGCCAGCCCGACCCGGCGGGCACCTCGCTTTGCCGAGCCCGGGACCCGCGGGGAAGTTCGAACGATCCTCCTTGAACTCAAGCTTATCGCGGACGTTGGCCTGGTAGGCCTTGCCAACGCAGGAAAATCCTCCCTGCTGGCAGCCTTCTCCTCGGCACGTCCCAAGATCGCTGCCTATCCTTTCACGACACTCACACCCAATTTGGGCGTCGTGGATATTCCGCCGTTCGGTGGGTTTGTCGTTGCCGATGTTCCGGGTCTCATCGCAGGGGCGGCTTGCGGGGCAGGATTGGGCATTCGCTTCCTGCGCCATATCGAGCGTACCAGACTCCTGGTGCATGTGGTGGACGTGTCAGAGGAGGGTGGTGATCCTTCGGCGGCCCTTGCGACGGTCGAGCGGGAGCTTCACGCGTACGATCCTGCCCTCCTGAAGCTTGCCCGGATTGTTGCTGCCAACAAGATCGATCTCCCTCATGGCGAAGGGCTGGCACGTCTTTCTGCCCTCTGCGCCCCGCAGAACATCCGCGTCCTTCCCGTTTCCGCCCTGACGGGAGAAGGGATCCCAGCCCTCCTCCGAGAGATCGCGACGATGCTCCGGGCGGCCGAGGGGATATGCCATGACCTTGCGCAAAGCGTCGCTTCCCCTTGATCGCCTGCAGTGGCTGGTCCACGCGAAACGCCTGGTCGTGAAAGTGGGCTCGAGTGTCCTGTCGCGTGGGGGGATTGGTCTCCACCGGCCAACCATCGGCGAACTGGCCACGGCGCTCGCCAACCTCTGGGCGCGAGGACTCGAGGTCATCCTGGTGTCATCGGGGGCCATTCTGGCCGGGATGGAGGCCCTGGCGCTCCCCGAGCGGCCTCGCGACCTCCCATTAAAGCAGGCGGCGGCGGCCGTGGGGCAGAGCCATCTCATGCGCGCGTACGAGGAGGCCTTCCAGCCGAGGGGCCTGAAGGTCGCCCAGATCTTGCTCACCCGGGAGGATTTGCGCAGTCGGGGACGGTATCTCAACGCCCGGAACACGCTTTTCACGCTACTCAGGCTTGGGATCGTCCCCATCATCAACGAAAACGATACGGTGGCCGTGCAAGAGATCCAGTTTGGGGACAACGACACGCTCTCGGCACTGGTGGCCAATCTGGCCGAGGCGGACCTCCTGGTGGTCCTCACCGATACCGAGGGCCTGTTCACAGGGGATCCGCGCCGGGATCCGGCGGCAAGACTCATCCCCCTGGTGCGTCCACAGGACGCCGTGGATTCGTTCTGCGCGGAAGATGCCGGGAGTGCCGCCAGCATCGGTGGCATGAGCTCAAAAGTCCTGGCCGCCCGGCGTGCGGCCATCGCGGGCATCCCGACGGTGGTCGCCAGCGGCCTCAGGCACGAGCTACTCGACGCCATCCTGCGCGGCGAGAACGTCGGCACCTTCTTCGTCCCGTCCCGCAGCCGGATGCAGAGTCGGAAGCGCTGGCTGGCTTTTGCCAGCCAGCCTCGCGGTGGGATCGTCGTCGATGCCGGAGCGCGGGAAGCACTGGTGGCTGGGGGCAAGAGTCTTCTGCCTTCGGGCATCCGCACGACCCGGCGGAACTTCCGCGCCGGGGATGTGGTCAGCCTGATCGATCTGGAGGATCGGGAGTTCGCCCGGGGCCTCACGAACTACAGCCGGGACGAGGTCGAAAAGATCAAGGGCCTGAAGTCCCACAAGATCACGACCGTGCTTGGCCACAAACCTTACGACGAGGTCGTGCACCGGGACAACCTGGTGATCGTGATGGGTCATCACAATGGCCAATGACCAATGACCAAATCCCAATGACCAATGGACTCCCGGTGAGCCTGTGGGCTTGCACGGGATCATGGGCAGGCACTGGGTTAGCCGCAATAGGGTTCACTTAAGGGTCCGAGGTAACATCAGGGCTGGATGAATCCCTTTGCCAATGGGGGGCGAGGCCTGCCTGCGCCAAGCGAAGCGCGGCAGGCAGGGGGGAGCTGCTCGAACGCCGTGGTCATTACCGAACCTTGTGTGAACGGTATGGGGTGTGGGGCAAACATCGGGAAGCGAGGACGATTTCCGTGAGGGCTGCATGATGAGCAACTTCGACATCCGGGCGATGGCACAGGCCGCGCGGACCGCCAGCCGCGAGCTGGCCAGGGCCAGCGGGGAGAAGAAGAACGCGGCGCTGCGTGCCATGGCCGATGGGATGCTCCATTCCTGCGACAAGATCTTTGCCCTCAATGCCGAAGACGTGGCGGCGGCCAGGGCCGAGGGCCTCACCCCGGCGTTTGTAGATCGGCTCACGCTCAATGTGTCGCGGCTGGAGGCAATGGCCCGGGGCCTCCGCCAGATCGCGGAGCTGCCGGATCCTGTGGGCGACATCACGGGCATGTGGCGGCGGCCCAACGGCCTCACCGTCGGGCGGATGCGGGTGCCCCTGGGGGTTATTGGCATCATCTACGAGTCACGGCCGAACGTGACCGCCGATGCCGCCGGCTTGTGCCTGAAGTCGGGAAATGCCGTCATCCTCCGGGGGGGACGCGAGGCGCTTCGCACCAATGCCGCCATAGGCGGCATCCTCGCGGCTGCCGTGGCCTCGGTGGGGCTTCCCGAGACCTCCCTCGCCGTCGTGCCCACGCCGGACCGAGCCGTGGTCAAGGAGATGTTGACCCTCGCCGGGCTGATTGATCTGATCATTCCCCGCGGCGGGGAGGAACTGATCCGCACGGTGCGCGAGACGTCGCAGATCCCGGTGATCGCCCACGACAAGGGCTTATGCCATACCTACGTGGATGCCGGTGCGGACATAGCCATGGCGGAAGAGATCGCCTTCAACGCCAAGGTCGAGCGGCCCAGCGTCTGCAATGCCATGGAGACGCTTCTCGTCCACGTCGAGGTGGCCCCGGCCTTTCTGCCTCGCTTCGTCGCCCGCCTCGTCCAGGCTGGTGTTAAGGTGCGTGGGTGCCCGAGAGCGCAACGCCTGGTTCCCGGCGTGGAGCCTGCCGCCGAAGAGGACTGGGACACCGAGTATCTCGACCTCCTGCTCTCCATCAGGGTAGTGGAATCGTTCGAGGAGGCGCTGGCCCACATCGCCCGGCACGGCTCGGGATTGGCAGAGGCCATCGTGACATCGGACCATGGGCGGGCCATGCGCTTCCTGCGTGAGGTGGATGCGGGTGCCGTGTTCGTGAACGCCTCGACCCGCTTCACGGACGGCTACGAATTCGGCATGGGGGCCGAGATGGGCATCAGCACACAGAAACTGCACGCACGAGGGCCCATGGGGCTCAACGAACTCACGTGTCAGAAGTTCATCGTCTTCGGGGAAGGACAGGTGCGCGATTCCCGCCGGTAGCCGGCGGTCCCCTTGGGGGAGAGCCGGAGGCATGGAGGCAGCATGCGCCTCGGCATCATGGGCGGGACGTTTGATCCAATTCACCTCGGCCATCTGCGGGCGGCCGAGGAGATATACTGGGCGTTCGGCTTAGATCGAATCATCTTCGTCCCGGCGGCGCGCCCTCCGCACAAGGACGAGGTCGTGGTCGCCTCCGCGCTCCACCGCTACGAGATGGTGTCGCTGGCGACGGTCTTCACGCCTTACTTCACGGTGTCTCCCATTGAGCTGACGCGCCCGGGGAAGTCTTACTCGGTGGAGACCCTCCGGGAATTCCAGAAGATGTACGGGGCGAATACCAGCCTGTACTTCGTTGTGGGGGTGGATGCTTTCTTGGGGATGTCCGGGTGGAGGCAGGCCCGGGAGCTGTTCAAGCTGGCGCGAATCATCGTGACCGCTCGACCGGGCTGGCGCCTGGACGAGGTGGAGCGGCTCTTGACCTCCGAACAACGGAAGATCCTCGGCAGCCTCACCTTTCGCTACCTCAAGATCTCCGACATCGACCCCGAACGGGTGGAGCGCGAGTTCGATCCCCGGCAGGTCCTGCTGGTCGAGGTGGTTTCGCTGGACATCGCCTCACGGGAGATCCGGGACCTGGTCGAACAGGGACGAAGCATCCGTCATCTGGTGCCCGATACGGTGGCGGCCTATATGGTCAAGAACCGGCTCTACCAGCGGCCGGAGCCGCTGCGTTCCCGCGCTTAGGCAATCTGGCAACCCCGCCGATGGCGGGGCAACCTGGGGGTCCTGATCGCCAGATCGCCGGGTTGCCCAATTGCCAGCCTGAAGGAGGGAGTGTCATCGACTCAAACGAAGTAGTCAAACTGGCAGCCGAGGCCGCCGCGACGGTCAAGCCCAGCTACCTGGCGATCTTGGATCTTCGTGGCCTGTGCACGTTCACCGATCATTTTCTCATTGCGAGTGCCAGCTCGGCGCGCCAGGTGCGGGCCATTGCAGAGAAGATCGAAGAGCAACTCGCGAGGGCGAAGGTCAGGATGTCTCACCGCGAGGGGATGGGCGAGGCACAATGGATTTTGCTTGACTACCATGATCTTGTGGTTCATATTTTCGCCGACCAAACCCGTGAATTCTACGATCTGGAGCGCCTCTGGGGGGATGCGCCGAGGCAACGGCTGATAGGCTGATCAGCCCAAGAGAACGCTCAGCCGAGAGACCCTCCAGGCCGCAGGTTCTGTCCGGGTGCGTGGGCAACATCCCAACTGCTCACGCGGCCGGCAGAGGCATCGCGGGAATCGAGACCGACCTCGCGGAGGTGTACTGATTGCCGAGCTTCCGCGAGGCTTTCTATTCCCGGTCGGCGCGGATCTGCTCCTGCAGGATCCGAGGTGACATGGAAGGCCGCGGGGCGGATCGGAGCGGTTGCCGGGTTTCGATGGTGACACGGCGGCATCGGAGCGCGCAAGAGGCCCAACGCATCGGAGACCGGTTGGCCGGCCGCAGCAGGGCGGTTCACCTGAGGTGCCCTGCTGCGGGAGGGGACGAGGATGTCACTGAAGGGATCAAAGCTCGAGAAGTTCAAGCAGCGTCTGCTTGCCAAGCGCAAGGAATTGATCAGCGAAGTCCGGGGCTCTAACATCGGGAGCCTGGAGACTAACGCCGACGGGATCCAGGACATCGCGGATCAGGCAAGCAGTGCCTACACCAAGGAGTTCTTGCTCTCCATCGGGGACGCGGAACGCCGGATGCTCAGGCAGGTGGACGAGGCCCTGGACAAGATCCGGCAGGACACCTATGGCCTGTGCGAGTCGTGCGGCGAGATGATCAACGAGCGCCGACTGGAGGCATTGCCCTTCGCCAGACTCTGCATCACGTGCCAGGAAAAGGAAGAAGAGGAACGGGCGAAGGCCGTGAGCTGACCTCGTGCATCACCCGCCTCCAGATACACAATCCGACCTACCCCCGCGGAATCCAATCCCGCTGGTTGTGCGCAGACCACCATGACGGGCCCCTTCATCGTTTTCAAGAACCTGTCCCGCCGCAGCTCGAATCGTCTCGGCCCGCTCTGCGTCGTGGGCCTCGGTGTCCCCGCCTGGTCACTGGTTGCGGCCGGCCAGGCATGGGCCGAAGTGGGGGAAAGAGGCCACTCCGTCCTTGACGAGCTGTGGACATGGGTGAGGGAAGCACTGGCCCTGGTTCGGGATCCCGTCCTCCAGCACTATGCAATCTATGTTCTTGGCGCGATCCTCCTGCTGTGGTTGGTGGGCCGGGTGCGTCGGCTGTTGGGGGCAGGTGGGGGGATCCGGGGGGCTGGCGCCCCATCCAGGTCAGAGAACGTCCGCGAGGCCAAGCGGGCCGCCCGGCGGGGCGAGTATGTCCAGGCGGGACGCTTCTACGAGGCGGCCGAGGAGTGGGAAGCCGCCGCCGGGGCTTACGAAAGGGGACGCGCCCTCGGCGAGGCAGCAAGCCTCTGGGAGCGCTTGAACCAATCCGCCAAGGCGGCCCGGCTGTACGAGCAGGCGAATGAATCCCTCAAGGCTGCCGAGCTGTATGCCCGCCTTGGGAGTCACGCCAAGGCAGCGAGCCTCTACCAGAAAGGGGGACAGGACATCCGGGCGGCCGAGGCATATGAACGATCGGGAGAGGCGGCGGCCGCTGCGGCGCTCTATGCCAAGCACGAGTTATTCGACCGCGCCGGAGAGCTGCTGGTAAGGTTGGGGGAAATCGCCCGGGCAGCCGAACTCTTCGAGCGTGCGCTGCGTCGGCTGGCCTTTCGCGGGCTCGACATGAGGCCCGAGACCGTCCGGGCGCGCCAAGAGCTGGCGCGTCGCTGTGGCGACCTGTACGCGAAGGCCGGGCAACCGGCTAAGGCGGCGGCAGTCCTGCGCGAGCACGGGCTCGAGGCTGAGGCGGCCGAATATTTCTGCCAGGCGGGGGACTGGGAGACAGGGCTGGATCTGTTCTTGCGCCACCGCCAGTACGAGAAAGCCATCGCGGCCTGTGAAAGCCTGGGAGCGGGGGATCGGGTCCACATCGTGCGGGGCGAGCGGCTGGCGGCGGATGGAGAGGAGCGCGATGCGGCCCGCGAGTTTGAGGCTGGAAAGGCGTGGTGGCGGGCTGCCGAGATGTATGAGCGCAGCGGGGAGTACGCCAAGGCGGCCGAGATGTATGTCCTGCACGGGGATGATGAGCGAGCCGCCGAGATGCACGCGGCCGCCGGGCAGCCGGCCCTGGCCGCCGCCGCCCTGGAGCGATTGGGGAAACCGAAGGAGGCGGCCCGCTTCTACCAGGAAGCGGGAGCAGTCCAGGAAGCGGCCCGCGCCCTGCAGGCCGCCGGCGATAATTTCGGGGCAGGAGGCCTCCTGGTGGAGGCAGGCGCCACGGACGAGGCGATCGTCCTCCTTCAGCAGGTGGGTCCGGAATCAGAACGATACCTGGATGCGACGATCATGCTGGGAGATCTATTTGTCGAGCGAGGGCTCTACGGTCCGGCCAAGGAGAAGTTCGAGAAGGCGACAACCCTCAAACCCATCGCGCCGGACTTCACCCATCCGACCTACCAGCTCGCCGTGATCCACGAACAGGAGGGAGACCTCAAGACCGCCCTGTCCCTTTTCGAAAAGGTCATGGCGGAGCAGATAGGCTATCGGGATGTGCAGGCCCGGGTGGTGAACCTGCGAGAGCGCATGGCCCGGACGACTCAGGTCATGCCGTCGGCCGAGGTGACCCAGGTCCTCACCCCGCCGACCCGCCGCTATCGCGTCATCAAAGAGCTGGGCCGGGGCGGCATGGGCATCGTGTACCTGGCGGAGGATACGATCCTGCGCCGCCCCGTGGCGTACAAGGTGCTGCCCGAGGCCATCCGCGAGGATCAGAAGGCCCTCAATTACTTCCTCCGGGAGGCCCGGATCGCCGCCTCCCTCCAGCATCAGAACATCGTGACCATTTACGATGCCGGCCAGTCGGCCGACGAAGTATACATTGCCATGGAGTTCGTGGAGGGTCGTTCGCTGCAGCAGATCCTGGATGCGACCTCCAGGCTGTCCCTGCCGCGCGCGTTGGGCGTCTTTCGACAGGCCTGCCTGGGCTTGGGGCACGCCCACCAGCACAATGTTGTGCACCGGGACATCAAACCAGCCAACATGATGATCACCCCCGCAGGGGTGGTGAAGCTCATGGACTTCGGGCTGGCGGCAGTCGTGACCGGTGCCATGGCCAAGGTGACTTCGGTTCGAGGGACACCATTCTACATGGCGCCGGAGCAGATCCTGGGGGAGGATATCTCGGCCCTCGCCGACCAGTACTCCCTGGGGTGCACGCTGTATCACACGGTCACGGGCCGTCCGCCATTCATGGAGGGAGACATCCTGTATCAGCACCTCCACACCTCCCCCACCTCGGCGCGCGAACGGAACCCGCAGGTCCCGGTCTGGCTGGATGGCATCATTCTGAAAAGCATGATGAAGGATCGAACCAAGCGTTTCCCATCGGTGGCCGTCCTGCTTGCTGAGTTGGACCGCTGTCTCGCCAGTGTCCGCGGGAGCGGGTCGCAGACCGGCCATGTCAGCCGCTGATCCGTCCCCGGGCCGGCTCCGGCTCCACGAGATCCTCGCCGCCTGCCTCCACATGCTCTTCCCCACCCCCTGCCACACCTGTCACTATCCCTTGGATCTCCAACACGTGAGCGGTCTGTGCGGGCGATGTTGGACCGCGCTAGAGCGCATGCCGGCGAACGGCTGCGCGCGCTGTGGCTGGCCTTTCCCCGATCCCGCAGGAAGTCGCGGCGCAGAGGCTCCCCTATGCCAGCGCTGCCGCGAGACTCGGGACCACTTCCGAGTCGCTCGGGCGGTTCTTCGGTACCGGGACGGCGGCGTCGCTCGCGCAGCCATCCTGCTGGCAAAGCATGGAGGACGCCCGGTCCTCATGCGACACCTGGCGCAACTGCTCGCGGAGGCTGCACCCCAGTACCTTTCCCTGCAGGACTGGGACGGGCTGGTTCCTGTGCCGCTCCACTGGCTGCGCCGCTGGCGCCGCGGGTTCAACCAGGCCGAGGTCCTGGCGCGCGCCGTGGGCGCGCGCCACCGACTCCCGGTGCTGGCCGGCGCGCTGGCTCGCGTGCGGCCGACCCCCCAGCAGCACGGGGACTTGGAGGCCCGTCGCCGGAATGTGCGCGAGGCGTTTGCCGTGCGAGCCGTGGTGACGGGACGCCGGCTCCTCTTGGTGGACGACGTGTTCACCACGGGTGCCACGGCGGACGCCTGCGCGGCGGCCTTGTTGCGAGCCGGGGCCGCCGAGGTTGGGGTGCTGACCTTGGCTCGGGTCGAATGAGCCCAAACGTTTCAGTCTTACCGCAGTCCCGCTCCGGAGCGGGATCACAGAGATCGCTGAGGCATACAGATGGATTTCTCGGCGCTCTCCGCGGTCTCATTTGACATTTCCGCCGGGTTGCTTTAGCATGCCGCGTACTCCCTGATTGCAGGGAGCCCTGCGCCGGCTGCGGATCTGGTTTCATCCTGGCGTTCTTCCACGCTTCGATCCGTCCGTCCGAGGCTCACGGCAGGGAAGGCGGTCCTTCCGGGTGCCCACTCTGGGGGGTGCACGGAACAGCCGCGGAGATGTGAGGACGGGGGGATTGGGGGTAAGGAGGCTACGTATGGCAACGCGTGTCGGTATCAATGGGTTCGGACGGATTGGTCGCAACTTCTTTCGCGCAGCATTTGGAGACGCCGCCCTGGAGATCATTGCGGTCAACGATATCACGGACGCCAAAACCCTTGGGCACCTGTTAAAGTACGACTCGGTGCACGGGGTCTTCGGGGGCAGCGTGCAGGTCAAAGAGAATGCCCTCGCCGTGAACGGGAAGACGGTTCAGGTCTTCGCAAGCAAGGACCCGGCGACGTTACCCTGGAAGGATCTGGGGGTGCAGGTGGTGGTGGAGTCCACGGGGCGCTTCACCGCCCGGGCCGGCGCGAGCAAGCACTTGGAGGCGGGCGCCCGGAAGGTCGTCATCTCGGCCCCGGCGGAGGAAGAGGACATCACCATCGTCATGGGCGTCAACGAAGGACGCTACGACCCGGCGAAGCATCACATCATCTCCAACGCCTCCTGCACGACGAACTGCCTGGCTCCGGTGGCCAAGGTGATCCTGAAGAGCTTCGGCATCAAGCACGGCTTCATGACCACGATCCACTCGTACACCAACGACCAGCAGATCCTGGATCTGCCCCACAAGGACCTTCGCCGGGCGCGGGCTGCGGCCATGTCCATGATTCCCACTAAGACCGGTGCGGCCAAGGCGGTTGGCCTGGTTCTTCCTGAGCTGAAGGGGAAGATGCACGGGATCGCCATCCGGGTGCCCACGCCGAACGTCTCTCTGGTGGATCTGGTGGCCGAGACGGAGAAGCCGGCCACCGGGGACGAGGTGAACGCCGCCCTGCGCAAGGCGGCCGAGGGGGAACTCAAGGGGATCCTGGGCTTCTGTGAAGAGCCCCTGGTCTCCACGGATTTCAACGGGAATGCGCTGTCCTCGATCGTGGATGGCCCCTCGACCTCAGTCATGGACCGCAGCATGGTCAAGGTCCTGGCGTGGTATGATAATGAGTGGGCGTATTCCTGCCGGGTGTGCGACCTGATCAAGTACATTGCCAAGAGCCTGTGATGAGCCCGGATTATTCGCGAACGCGTTCGCGAATAATCGCGGGAATGACCAAATCCCAATGACGAATGACCAATTGCGGATGGGATTTCCGTGAGGTTCCTGAGCCGCGCGTCCTTTGCGCCCACCACCATTGGTCATTGGAAATTGGTCATTGGTCATTTGGTCTGGAGAATTCACGGCGTGCATTCGTGAGCAATGCGGGTTAGCAAGGGGTACAGTGGCAGCCTGTGGAGGAGGCAGCATGGCCAAGGTTTCGATCGCCGATCTCGAACTGAAGGGCAAGCGGGTTCTCATCCGGGTGGACTTCAATGTTCCGCTGAACGACAAGCAGGAGGTCAGCGACGACACCCGCATCCGGGCGGCGCTTCCCACGATCCGGCATGCCATGGAGCAGGGTGGCAAGGTGCTCCTGATCTCGCACCTGGGCCGTCCCAAGGGGAAGGTGATTCCGACGATGAGCTTGGCGCCGGTGGCCACCCGCCTGTCCCAGTTGCTGGGCCAGCCGGTCAGCATGGCGCCCGACTGCCTGGGGGAGGCGGTGAAGGCCGCCGTAGCGGCTCTCCTACCGGGCCAGGTGCTGATGCTGGAGAACTGCCGGTTCCATGCGGGCGACGAAAAGAATGACGATGCCATGAGTCGCGCCCTGGCAGAGCTGTGTGACGTGTTCGTGAACGATGCCTTCGGCACCGCGCACCGGGCCCACGCGTCCACCGTGGGGGTGACGAAGTTCGTGCCGGTGGCGGCGTGTGGGTTCCTCATGGCGAAAGAGCTGGAGTACCTGGGGCGTGCTGTGACCACCCCGGCCCGACCCTTCGCGGCGGTGTTGGGAGGGGCCAAGGTGTCGGACAAGATCGGGGTGCTGAGAACCCTGCTCACCAGGGTGGATGCGCTGTTGGTGGGCGGCGGGATGGCGTACACCTTCCTGAAGGCTCAGGGGATGGAGGTGGGCGCCTCACTTCTCGAGGCGGACAAGCTGGACGTGGCCAACGAGATCATGCATCAGGCGCGGGCCAGGGGGGTCACCTTCCTCCTTCCCATGGATCACGTCCTTGCCGAGAAGGCCGAGGCCACCTCCCCCACGCGGATCGCCGATAGCACGTCCATTCCTGCGGGCTGGATGGGGCTGGACATCGGCCCCAAGGCGCGCGAGGCTTTCGCGAAGGCGATCCAGGGGGCCAAGACCGTCCTCTGGAACGGACCCATGGGTGTCTTCGAGCTCGCACCGTTCCGCGAGGGGACGTTCGCCGTGGCGCGGGCCATCGCGGCCTCGGGCGCTACCTCCATCGTGGGAGGAGGGGATTCGGTGGCTGCGGTGAGCCAGGCCGGCGTGGCCGACAAGATGACCCACATCTCCACGGGCGGCGGGGCCTCCCTGGAATTCCTGGAGGGGATCGAGCTGCCGGGGGTGGCGGCGCTGACGGACAAGAAATGAACCGGTGAATCGGGGAAACGGTGAATCGGTGAGGGGGTGGCTTGGTATTCCATCCCCGGTTCTCCGATTCGCGCAGTGCTCAAATTCTCGATAACGGAGTGCGAAGGATGCGTGTTCCCTTGATTGCTGGCAACTGGAAGATGTACAAGACGGCACGTGAGGCGGCGGAGACGGTCCGCACCCTCTGCGGGCAGTTAGCCGACGTGACCGGTGTTGACGTGGTGGTCTGTCCGCCGTTCACGGCGCTCGCCTCCGCGATCGGGGCGGCATCCAGCTCGCGGATTGCCGTCGGAGCGCAGGACTGCCACTGGGAGAAGGAAGGAGCGTTCACGGGCGAGGTGTCGGTGGCGATGCTTGCCGAGCTTGGGTGTCGCTACGTCGTCGTGGGCCACTCGGAGCGTCGGCAGTATTTCGGCGAGACCGATGCCACCGTGGACAAGA
>Ga0315314_1001158_pt1 | contig 24490 bp, 25 predicted proteins | sample TDP9_MG_FD_203631 | JGI IMG/M metagenome (GOLD analysis project Ga0315314, IMG submission 203631) | Freshwater sediment microbial communities from Lake Towuti, South Sulawesi, Indonesia - TDP9 | ecosystem: Environmental > Aquatic > Freshwater > Lake > Sediment | place: Indonesia: South Sulawesi... | reverse complement strand
ACAGCATCTCTTCTCAATGTTTCGCAATACTAGCAGCGAATCTAACTAAATTTTCGGCAACATCTATGCCCGTCGCCTGCTGAAGACCTTGCCAGCTAGGAGAACCATTTACCTCCAAAATGACTGACCCTTTACTAGTCTCAATTATGTCTACTCCTGCATAGAGAAGACCCACAGCCTTTACAGCCTTTAAAGAAATCTCCGTAAGTTCAGCTGATAACTTAACAGCCTCGACTTGGCTTCCCTGTGCAACATTGGTCTTCCATTTACCTGGAGGAGCAATCCTATAGACTGATGCTAAAATGTCGTCCCCAATGACAAAAACTCTAATATCGCGACTTGGCTTATCCAAGTATTCCTGTATATACAGAGGGTGCCCCAATCTCTCTAACGTTTTAAATGCGTTAAAAGCCATGTCGGAGTTATCAAATTTCATCGACCCAAAACCTAACGCTCCCACAATAGGCTTATACACTATCTGCGAAAAGTCTTGGCTGGCACGATAGGCCCAATTTGCCATTTCAGTTACATACGTTTTCGGGACTGGAAGACCTGCCTTGGCAAGCGTATAACTCATAGAATACTTGTCTTTTACTTTTCTATACGCATAAGTTGGATTTATTACACGAGTGCCAGAAAATTCAAGATGCTCCATCATGCTGATTCGTTTGGTTACCTGTTCACATGAGCCTGGTCCAAAAGACCTGAGAAAACACAAATCAACACCAGTTATCTCCAAGTCGCCATACCAAAAGCGTGATTTTTCAGTTTCGATGCAGGCAGACATGTCCATGATTCGGGCTAGAATAGCTTTGCCAATTATTTTTTTGCAAGCAGCATACAACTGTCTATTGTTCTCATCTAAAACTCTTCCATAAACAATAATAGATTTCATTCGTGCTTCCTCGCAAACAGTTGAATTCTAGGAAAATGGTAAATTAATATATGTTGGCTCAATTCTATAAAAGTCTCACCAAGAGCGGGAAAAAATGTCTCAAATTCCTAAAGGCATTGTTTTGGAGTATCGAACAGGTCTAAAAACACAACATCCCAAAGAATGTATCCTCAAATTGATAAACATTAGATCATCCAACGACGCATCTCGATATATTGGGCGTAAAGTCGCTTGGCCCATGAGTGAACATACAATCAAAGGAAAAATCGTATCCTTACATGGGAGAAAAGGATTAGTGAAAGCAAGGTTCAGGAAAGGCTTACCTCAGCAAGCCATTGGAACATTCGTCGACGTAGTCGGATAGTTTTACATTAAGCCAAGTTTCTTCTTTAAAGTGTTCTTTAATTTTAACATATTTTGATTAAATATCAAGAAATGTCTTGTGAAAATTTTTATCAATGGCGGCAAACTGTGTAATCTAGAGCACTTAATTGAGTCATAAATTTTGATTTTGTAAACCAGCAAGTCAATAATGTTCTATTTTTCTTGAATTTTTGACGTATTTCCGCCTAAATTTCATGAGTTTGTGGGTCAGTATTTATTAGCTTGTCTAAATTTTCAGCAGATGCGCGGGAAGAAATGTGTTAACTGGTCTACATACGCTAAAAATTCGCTTAAGAAGTTTTGTAGTTGCAAAATTGGGACTATGGGTGTTTTCTTATAGAATTTGAGGGGGCTTGGATACAAAGACAAAACTATTGGGATTAGGACAGTTTCTTTCCAGTTTGCTAGTCCTATCTTCTCATGTAACATGGACAATGCATTAGCTAGCGCTTCGGTTCTCTTTACTTGTGCTTCAACCGCCTTTATTGTTGCTGCCTTTCTCCAGCCATGATGCCAATGTTTACAATCAACACAAGCGACAACTGATTCCTTGAAACCTAAGATGTCAATTTCCCATCGTCTTCTAGACTCTGTAAAACGAAAACCTTTCTTTACGGCGAAGTGGTTGGCTTCAAAGGCTACAGTTGCAATATTTTCGAATTCCCTCCAATCGAGAAAACTGCATACTTTTTCAAAGTCTGCGCCCAACTTGATTGCTTGAATAGCCATTTTGATACGTTGATTTAAAGACGCCTCTACTACTCTGTTCTCCCTCTGAATTAGTCCTTCATTGCAGAGTTTCTCCAATATTTTTTCAGCGATTTGCCGCGGAATATGAGCGTCTTTACTAATAAGGTCTTCTTGAACTGGGCCAAATTTTGTTAATTTTAGAGAGGAAACAAGAAGAGTTCTTTCATGCACCATTTGTCTATCTTTGAAAACTTGGGTTTGGATAAAGTTAAATCCTTCTATCTTGACTCGTCTAACAGAAAATTATTAGGATTGCGAAAGCGCTCAATACTATACTCTTTATCAGCTTCAGTCCTGATAATGGGGCATCATTGGGAGATAGTTCTTTAAGGAAACATGGCGATGAATATATTACTTAGGTGAATAGGAGAAAACCACTGTTGCTCAGAAGCTACATTTCTAAAACCTCTAAATCCCGCAAATTATATAATAGAGCGAAAAAGTTTCTTCCTGCCGGAGTCTCTTATTTCATTCGGCATTTTGAACCATACCCGTTCTACACTAAAGAGGCTAGGGGAAGCAAAATAGTTGACATAGACGGAAACGAATACATCGACTTCTGGATGGGACACTACTCCCTAATCTTGGGACATAGCCCGCCTGAAGTTGTAAAGGCTGTAAGAAATCAAATTGAAAAAGGATTTCATTATGGAACGTCGCATGAACTTGAAGTTGCCATGGCTGCACAAATCGTAAAAATGATTCCAAGCGCTAAAATGGTTCGCTTCACAAACTCGGGAACCGAAGCAGCAATGTATGCCACTCGTCTAGCTCGCACATATGCAGATAAAGAAAAAATCGTAAAAGTCGAAGGTTGTTGGCATGGCGGATATGACGCCCTTCACAAAGCCGTAAAACCGCCTTTCGACATTCCTGAAACCAGCGGAATAACATTAGGAGTATCAAAAGACACAATTACAATTCCATTCAATGACTTAGAAAGAGCAAGAAGAAAACTAAAGAAAGAAGAATTCGCCGCAATAATAGTGGAGCCAGTTATCGGAGCAGGAGGATGCATCCCAGCCGAAAAAGACTTTCTAAAAGGATTAAGAGAGATATGCACTGAAAAACATGCATTGCTTATTTTTGATGAGGTAATCACAGGTTTTCGCCTGGCACCTGGCGGAGCTCAACAGTATTTCGGAATTTTACCCGATATTACAATTCTAGGCAAAATTATGGGAGGCGGATTTCCAATTGGCGCGATAGCTGGGGCTAAAGAAATTATGGAGCGTATGGACCCTACCCTCTATGAAAGACCAAAGTTCTCTTTTCATGGGGGAACGTTTTGTGCAAATCCCGTTGTCATGGCAGCAGGCTTAGCTACTTTGAAAGAGTTAGAAGACGGAAAGCTTCAAAATCAGTTAAACAAGAGTGGAGACAAAATTCGACAGCAACTTGCAGAGGTTTTTGAGAGAAAAAATGTTGATGCTCAAGTTACAGGCATTAGCTCGCTATTTCAAACCCATTTCACGCAGGAAGAACTATGGGACGTTGAAGGAGTATTTCGAGCTGACCAGGAAAAACTAAAAGATTACCATTTATATCTCATCACTAAAGGAGTGTTTTTCTTGCCAACAAAAGTAGGCGCGCTCAGCAGAGCACACTCCAAAGAGGACTTAGAGAAGCTTGTTTCAGAGACTGGAAACTATGGAGGAGATCGAAGAGGTGGAGGAGACAAAATTATGGGTGGAGGTTGGCCTTAGATAAACAAGTCTTCTTGTTTTGGTCTTATCAGTTCAGTTGCCTTTCCTTTCTCTGATCTTAAGTATAAATATCCTCGTATTATTGCCACGGGGACTCCTTCGTTTGCTTGTCCAATGACCAACTCGGCGGCAGAAGCTAATTCGTCTGCAATGGCGGTTCTCTTTACCTTTAAGACATATCCAAACAAGTCGATTTCACCTCTTCGATCCCGAATAGGGTTGATGCCAGCAACACCGATGGCTATGTTGATTTCGCCTTGTCGCAACGGTCGCCCATGAGTGTCAGAAATGATTACGGCTACATCCTTTCCAGTTAGCTTACTTATTCTTCGCCGGATTTTTCGTGCTGAACTGTCGGGATTCTTAGGCAAAAGCGCCACGTTGCATTCTCCCAGAACGTTAGACCTGTCAACTCCAGAATTAGCGCAGATGAAACCATGTTTCGTTTCTGTGATGAGTTTACCATCATCCATTCGAATAATCCGCTTAGATTCACGGAGAATCACTTCAACCAATGCTGGATCTTTATCAAATTTTTGAGCCCAAGCTCTTGCAAACTCTGAAGGAACGACTGTATCGAGATTTATGACGCTTCCTTCAGCGCGTGAGGCAAAAACATGAGTAACAACAATGATGTCACCATCTTGGACTGGATTCCCTTGTTGTTTTGCTGCGTCACAAATAAGTTTTGCAATGTCATCACCTTCTTTTATTATTGGCAAACCTTTCACGCCAATTATCTGAATCACGCGATTTTTTGCTGGATCATACGAATTCTTACTTTCGTTTCCTAAATATCTTTTTTCCATCGACTTCTGTGACATATTCAGACCCTACCTCAACCAATTTGCATGCTTCATTTAACGTTGAAACTGCTCTAAGTGTGAATTCGTTGTTCATCGTTTTAAACAATGCTCTTTCAAGGTTGATGTAGATCATGGTGTTGTTTATGCTCATGTGACCTAACACTTGTCCGACATGCGAGCGTGCTACTATGGAATTGAGCGGTGAGGACTTTAAGAGTGATGATATATTTCTATTTTTGATATATTTCACAGTTTGACTTGCAATGTTATATTATCGATATTTAATGTGTCATCAGCAGAGTGAAAAAAGTATCCGCGCGCGCAATGGAGGCATCACCTAGATGAATAAGAAACTCATAGCAGTTCTGTTAAGTATCTTTCTATTCTCTTTCATGTTTTATGTTCTATCAACCAATTCAACAACTTACGTCAACGAGTATTCTGCTTTGAAAACTGCAAGCTACATCATCTACAAGGATGGTTCAACTATTGTGGCGTTATCTGGCACAACTAGCGCACTGTTAGCATCTGGAACAAACGCCAGCTATGTGATCCAGCATGCGATAGATGCTACTGCAAGCACTGGAATGGGAAGTATTCACATTAGGGAAGGTGAGTACGACATAACCAATACAATCATTCTTAGAAATGGCATTACTCTCTTAGGAATATATAAGTGGACGCAACTCAAAGCCAAGAATTTGAATGGAGATATGCTAAAAACAGCCATAGGTGCTATGAACATTCACATTGCAAACATTTTGTTGTGGGGAAGACGTGACCAAGCAGATGGGCAAACCAACGGTAATGGCATTAACATTTATGGAGATGGAAGCGGGTATCGAACAAGATTGGAAAACCTCATAATAACTTACACTAGCAAAAGTGGGATAGAAATCGGAGGTTCAACGGGTGCTACAGCAGGCACAGACATGCATATTGTTGGTTCCGACATATCTTATTCTGGCGAAGATGGTATCCACGTGGGCACAGCAAGTGGTTCAGGTAATGACCTCGTAATTGAAAGAAACACTATACATCATAACCTTCAGCATGGCATCCACTTACGCTGCGCAGCAGGAGACCAAATCATAGGAAATAACATATACGGTAATACTCTCTCTGGCATTTCGGAAGAAGGAGAAGGTCAAAACCAAATAATTGGCAACAAAATAAACGCTAACGGGCAATATGGCATTAAATTTGGCTACGCAAACCGTGACCAAATAATTGGAAACGAAATTCTTGATAATAGTCAAACAGCCAACAACACTTACTATGGAATAAGAATAGAAGGAGGAGTAGGAAGAGCAGCATACAACACAATATCAAACAACTACATAGGGAGCTCAAGCAAAGTAAAAGTACACATTGGAATATATCTTGGTGACTCTGCCGATTATAACTTAGTAACCAACAATATTATCAAAGAGGTTGGAAATGTTGCGATCTTGAATCGCGGAGGGGCAAACAACAAAATCTGGAGAAACATTGGTTTTGTTACCGAGAATAGTGGAACGGCAACCATATCCTCTAGCATAAGCGTAACCTTCAATCATGGCTTGGCTGGAACTCCGACATTTGTCTCTGTAAGCTTCAACGCTACTGGTTGGAGAAGCTGGAAATGGAGGGCAACTTCAACGCAGATAACGGTGACCGTTGAAGCAAGAGGGACTTATCTAGTTTACTGGTCAGCGGAATATCGTCCCTGAGGCTAAAATTTAAAATTTGCGAAGGAAAAAGGAGAGTATTAGGTTTCTTTTATAGTAGGCATGATAGCATCAAGAGTGATCGCTCGCGCTTCAATTCTTAAGTTCGTGAACCAGAAATAAAACAATGAACAAACTTGGAATAATCAATCCGAGAGTCACGTAGAAGGGCAGTTGTGGAAAGAAGCTTACGTAGAGATAGCTGCCCAATAGCATGCCCAAGCCGTTAAAGATGTAGCCAACAAAGTTTCTGAACCCGACTACCTTGCCCCTATTCCCTGGGTCTACAAGATCCGCTGAGAACGCCATTGTTGCAGCCATAACTAACAATTGGCCCATTGCGAATAGAGACATCGAAACCATAACAGTTAGTAAGTTACCAGAGACAAAAATCAGCGTAGCGGCTCCGAAGAAGAATAGACCGAGAATTAGCGGAACCTTTCTTCCAATCTTGTCGATCATCTTGCCAATTGGAATAGACATAACAACCATGGTCAACAAGAGCGGGATGAAGGTAAGCCACCACTGCTCCTCAGATATTCCAAGCACGTTTGTTGCGTATATTGCGTTCATCACTTGAGTAAGCGACATTCCGAACATTACAAGAGTTTGAACAACAATCAGCCAAAATGCTGATCGTGGCACAACTTTCCAAACGTTAAAGCACTCTTTTATGGCCTTCGGGTACGAGGAAATGAAGTATTTGAAATGGATTCGTTCTTCGCTTATTGTTGTTTCATTCAATTTGAGCCGCCAGGTTGCTGCAATGAGGTAAAGAATTGTCATGATTATGCAAATGATTCTCATACTTGTAATCAATCCGAATTGTAACAACAGAAGACCTGCAATTATGGGACCTGGGGTATTGAAGGTACCGTGGATGAGCTGTATAATGGAAGAACCCATTCCCCTGCGTTCTGGAGGAAGCGAATCTTGAACCATTGCAAATAACGCAGGTTGATAAATAAGGCAAAGACTGTGCGCAATAGACCCTATTAAAACAAAGTGCCATGTCGGTGCAAAGGCGAAGAACAGATTTGACAAGGCCATTACAAAAGTCATGGTTGTAATAAGCCAACGTCTACCATATTTGTCTGCAAGGTAGCCACCGGGAAATGCTACAATCGCCATTGAGACCCAGTTGGCAAAGCCTATAATTCCTAATGCTAAGCCCATTCCACCTAAGGCTTGCACATAATACTGAAAGTTTGGAATTGGCATTTCTAAGGCAATATCTATTAGGATCCAGCTAACGACGAGAATCTGATAATTGCCTGTGATGAAGTAGAATTCTCGCCTAAGAATGTCACCTAACCCCATTTAGCTTCACTTTTTCTTTCTATGAACCACTAAACCTAAAAATATAAGGCTTAACTTCAGCAAAGTATGAATTGAAACAATATTTCTCATTGTTTGGTATCCTTGTTAATTCTTAATGCTTTCACTGTTTAATCGTTTAGTCTAGCTAGTGCGCGAGAGAGCTATATTTCTAAAAATTTTTATATATGCGCATATTTTCAGAGAACGGAAATAGACGCTCTAGCGGTTTCATTTAGCCCGTTTGCATGAATATGCATTTAGGCGTTTAAGCATTAGTTCAGCCTTTTTCAGGTCGCTGGGCGTATTTATGTTGAAGAAAGTTAGCAGTTCAGGGTCAATTTGTTGAAGAGCCATTGTTGAAATATATCGAACTTCCTTGAGAAGAGCAATCATAGATTGTAAATCCATTTTTCCGCTTTCAAATGCTTTTTCGCCTGCAATTTGTGCAGATTGTGTGTGGTAAGCTGCTTGGAGAGGTTCTATGAATCCATTTGGCCATCTTGGAATAGCGGCGCTTCTGTTTACGCATAAGTCTAGAAGGAGGGAAGCGATTTGAGTTGAGACAAATGGGACATCACATGAAAGTAACAGTGAATATTCGCCTCGGACATTTTCAAAACCAGTCAAAGCACCTACCAGAGGACTTTGTGCTCTATCTCTGTCAACGGTCACTCTTGCTTTCTGTTTTAAGTCCTCAAATATTCTCTTTTGAGATTCCGAACTGACGACTACAACAATTTCATCGGCAGCGCCAGATATCCTGTCTAAAACGTGAGTGAGAAGAGGCTTTCCAGCCAGCTTGATTAAGCCTTTGTCTTGTCCAAGCCGCTTAGATAAGCCTCCTGCCAGAATGATTGCAGATTTTCTCAAACGAGTCAGCCTTCTGGCCCCATAGTTTAGTAGATTATTCTTTTTGGATATGTGTAAATGTTCATTCGTCTTCCTCTAACAAAACCAATTAGTGTTATTCCCATGTATTGAGCTGTTTCAATTCCAGAATTGAGAGCAGCTGTCAACGAGGCAATAACTTGAACTTTCATTCGAGCCGCTTTTAGCACTATGTCGCCAGAAAGCCGCCCACTGGAAGCAAAAAAGCAGTCGTTGAAATCTAACTTCGCAAAAACACATGTTCCGATAACCTTATCTATTGCATTGTGTCGCCCTACATCTTCTGCGAAAGTTCTAAGTTCCCCTTTTGAAGAATAGGCCGCAGCTATGTGAACTCCGCCTGTATTTCTAAATGTTTCAGCAAGTGTGTTTAGTTGTTTAACTGAATCTGAGATGACTTTAGCCTCTATTAGCAAACTTAATGGCACTTTCGTGAAATGAAGCCTGTCAATGAGCTTAGATAGAGGCCAATAGTCTGGAGATCCACAAGCAGAAACAACTAGTCGAGCAAAAGGCTGAGTAGCTTGAATTCGTTTCTCGGCGTCAACGCCTGTCTTTAATCGAACAACACATTTTCCGCCTGTTTCAAAACTTATTTCCTTTATTTCTTCTGCAGATTTCAATACACCTTCGGATACAAGATGCCCAATCGCAAGTTCCTTCAACTGGTTTGGAGAACATAGAATGGTTACGTAATGCTTTTGGTTCAAGAAGATGTGTAAAGGAGTTTCCTCTGCTACAAAGTCTTTCTTTTGCTCGAGCCTTCTGTTGTAGACATCTATCTGTGAAATTTGAATCTCCCTCATAATTACGGCCTTCTTCAAGTTTTCAATTCTGAAAGTGTGAACTTTACAATTTCGTCTGCGATATTTGTTTTCGTGACAGACTGCAAACCTCTCCATCCAGGCTGACTGTTGAGCTCAACGATCACTGGTCCTTTTGGATTTTCCAGAATGTCGACGCCTGCTACTTTGCAACCAATAATTTTTGCCGCTGTCACTGCAAGATTTTCTAATTCTTGATTTATTTTCATGGAGACTGGTTTTGCGCCCAGACTTACGTTCGTTTTCCATGTTTCGGCTATTCGTTGCATGGCAGCTTCAACGTGTTCTCCTATAACGAAGGCTCTTATGTCAGAGAATCCGTGGGGAACGAACTCTTGAAGATATAAGACAGTATGATAGAAAGATAGAGCCCTGAATATTCTTGTTGCAATTTCTGGATCTGAAACTCTTGTTGAGCCGATTCCTCTGGACCCGAAAACAGGCTTAATTATGACATCTCCGCCTAGCTCTCTGAAGCATCTTAAAGCTTCTTCATGATTTTCCGTTACTGCAGTGCGTGGAACAGGTAAGCCATTCTCTTCCAAAAGGCATAAGGCATGGTATTTGTCAACTGAACGTTCAATGGCTAACGGCGGATTTATGATGGTCATCCCTAATCTCTCAAGACGATGTAGAACATCCATTCTGAAAATAATTTCTTCTAAAGAACCCCGTCCGATGGGACGCATGATCAGAGCGCTCAAATCATGGAGAATGCCAACTTTGCCAAGTGATGCTTCAGGCTTGTATTTGATTCGAGCAACAAGTTGAGGAAAACTGAAGCATACTGGTTTTATGTTGCGTTTTTTCATTGCTTCTCTTAGTTGAGTTGAGCACCATCCGTTCTCGTTACGAGTAATGATTCCTATCTTCAATGAGACTCCTCTGTTCCATGAAGGCGTTTGATATGCGAGAGAATTAAGACGTATAGCCTTTACAAATTGCTTTCTATCTAAAAACTCATAATCCAGTCTTAAATTAGCACCGTGAAGGCTTCCGGAAAAATGCCTCGGAGAAATTTTCTGGATTCGTAGCAGAAGTGACATCCATCAACATAAGCTTTTCTTGGAACAAATCCATTTCTAGATGCAAGTTTCATTAAACCCTCAATGCCGTCCTCGTGCAAAACGGAGATGACCTCAAAATCTCGGTAGTTATATTCTTTAATAATTTTTTTAAGAGAAGCTTCGTGTGTATTTCCAATACTCAAAGCTGGACAGATCGTAACTGACCCAATTTCATCAACATCAACCCCCAAAGGAAACTCAAGTGTTCCTCCAGCCCATGCACCGGGGCATTTTTCATTTAAGATTTCGGATAAAGGCTTGGTTTTAACATGCTTTACAACTGATTCCGCTGCCCTTCCAACAAACATGGCTTGCGCTTTTATGATTTCAACCTTTGAGAGAAATTCTCCGAGAAACTCTAGGTACGAGCGGGTTGCTAAATTGAATTCATTCTGTTCGTACGTTGCCCCAATAAATCTTGCATCAATAGAAATTTCTAGATTGGATTCCAAAGAGGCTTCGATCGCGTTCTTGACTGATTTTATAGGAATATAGCATTGATGGAAGAAATCGACGCTCAAAAACATCTTTGTTAAGCCGAGGTTTTCGAGCTCTTTAGCAATTGCATGTGCTTCAGATAGATCCTGCGCCCAGAAGCCATTTGTGAATACCCAGATTTCTTGAAAAGATAGGTCATTACATTTTGAAATTATTTTCTTAACTAAATTGGGGTAGAGCATTGGTTCTCCGCCAGTTATGCAAACTATTTCAGCATTCAATGCCTTAGCATCGGTCACATACTGTATCACTTCTTCCGAATCCATAGAACCTTCGATTTCAGGACCGCAGCCGAAGGAACAGTGAAGACATCTGGCGTTGCAGCGATCTGTTATGTGCAGACCCAGACTTGCTATGTCCATACGATGCTCATCCTCAGAACTTACATATATAAGGTATTAGTCGTGTGGCATCTTCAACTTTCTTTGAAATATCAATTTGCAAATAGGCCCCATAATTATTGTGGTATGGTGCACCTTTTCGCGAGAATAATGTTAAGACTTTGTTGTGATGATTAATTTTGAAACCGTTTTCGCTAGGTTCATGCCCACGAATTAAGACTCTAGTATCTAATATTTTTAGGAATTTTTCTGTAACATTTTTGCCGAAAAGTTTTCCTGCTCCTCTGGGTGAAGGATATGTTCCTTTGATTTCGTCGTTGGGGTCGCTCCAGAGAATTTCTTCTAAGTGAGTTTCTTTTGGATGAGTTTTGTGGGCGTTGGCTAAGTCATCCATTGTAAGGGCTTTGCTTGGTATGCCCCCGTGAAGTATGATATATCTTTCACTAATGAGAACAGCATTGTACAAATAGTTGAAAAGTTTCCTAATTTTCGTATAGGCTTCTCGCCCACCTTCACCAAACTTTTCTTGCAGTTGACTTGGCAGATCATGTGGAGAAGCAAGCAAATCGTCTGGGCCTTCATGGTTTCCTCGCATTAAAATCACCTTTTCAGAAAACTTCTCTTTAAGTTTCAATATTACGTAGTAGACTTCGGGTGAGTAAACTCCTCTATCTCCATAGTCGCCAAGAAAAATTATTGAACGGTCTTTGTCTCCAAAGCTTCTTTCTAATAATCCACTATTTTTTAGTATGTATACGAGGCTATTTAAATCTCCGTGAATGTCGCCTACTATGATGACTTCGCCTTTTGGCGGCATTTTTACGAGTCTGCCTACGATTTGCAAAGACCCGCAGTGCTCGGTTTCGCTCTCTAATTGTTTTACGGATTTCTCAATTAGTTGAATGAACTCCTCAGCACTCGCTTTGCTGGCGTTTTTGACTAAAGCGGAAAGATATTTTGTGCTTGGTGTCACTTTTTTCACGCTTAGATTTTAGTTATGCATTTTAGGATTAGAGAGCAAACTTATAAATGAATGAATTGGAGATGGGCTAAATTCAAGGGTGGCTTGGGCATGTGGAGTTGGCAGAAGATATTGAGGAATAGTCCGATTGAATGGCTTCTTGAAGAAGAAAATCCGTCAGTTCGCTATTTCGCTCTTAGAGACCTTGTAGATAGAAGAGAGGATGACTTGCTACGAGCTGCTAAAGCCGCGATTCCGAATTCAAAAGTGGTAGCAAAAATACTTTCCAAGCAAAAGCCAGAGGGATATTGGGAAGAGCCAGCGAATCCTTACCATCCTAAATACAAGTCTTCTTATTGGACGATAATGATGCTTGGTCAGTTAGGAATTGATAAAAGTGATGAAAGAGTCAGAAACGCTTGTGAATATATTTTTCAGTTTCAATCGGATGAAGGCGGTTTTTCGAGTTACACTACAGAGCGAGCGTTAAAAGAATACGAGTGGTTAAAAGAGAAAGGAAAGAATTTGCCACCACCAAATGAATAGGCATCCTCATTGGTTTTTGAACATCAATATTCATGTCTTACCGGCAACATGGTAGCAGCGTTAATTCGTTTGGGCTACGGAGATGATTTAAGAGTTAAGAAGGCTTTGGAGTGGCTTCTAAAGATTCAGAATAAGGATGGAGGGTGGCTCTGTCCCTACTGGAAAGCGCATATTAGGGATACGCATGGATGTTTTTATGGAACAATCTGTCCGCTTGAAGCTTTCAGCGAAGTTCCAACGACAAAATTGACAAAAGAAATGGAACAGGCAATAGAAAGAGGAGCAGAATTTATTTTGATGCATCGTCTCTTTAAGGCGGACCATCATGGCTTTAAGGTAATCAGGTCTGACTGGCTCAAGTTTGGTTTTCCATGGTTTTATAGATACGACATTCTGAGAGGGCTTTTGGTTATGACTAAGTTAGGCTATAACCTAACGAAGGACATGCGCCTTAATGATGCGGTGGAGGTCCTAATTCAAAAGCGGTCTACTGACGGAACATGGATTTTGGAAAGCACTCCGAGCGGTAGAATGCAAACCAATATTGAGGCTAAGGGTAAGCGGAGTAAGTGGATAACTTTAAACGCTTTGCGAGTGTTGAAACAACTTTCTAAAGACAACAATTAATAAGAGGGTGAAATGAATGAAAATTCCAAAGGTAAGTTTTGAAGAATCCTTGGAGAAGAATGTTGTTCTTAGTGGCAAATGTGTGGGTTGTGCGGCTTGTGTTGTGGTTTGTCCTTTTGCTTGCTTAGATTATGTGGAACAGAAACCTAGGGTCGTAAAAGAGTGTAAGGTTTGTGGAATCTGTCCTCTAGTTTGTTCTCGATATGAGTTGCCATGGACTGCATTGGAGGAGTTTTTGTTTGGGAGAAAAAGCAAGACTGAAGAAGATTTTGGCGTGTATCAGCGTCTTGCAATTGCTCAAGCAACAGATAAGAACGTTTTCAGAGTTTGTCAGGATGGCGGAGTTGCGTCAGCTTTGCTTATCTATGCAATGAAGAATGGAATAATTGATGGCGCAGCAGTTTGTGGAGTCAGTGAAGAGAAGCCATTGTATTCCAAGTCAAAGCTTGCTACGACTCCGAAAGAAGTTTTAGAATGTGCTGGAACACGTTATTTCTATTCTCCAAATCTTCTAGCCTTTCGGGAAGGTGTCAAGCAGAATAAGCGATGCATTGCTTTTGTTGGTACTCCGTGTCAAATTCATGCGATTCGGAGAATTCAGATGGTTCCTCTGAAAAAGTATGTGGATAAATTAGCATTTACCATTGGTCTTATGTGCACTGAAAGCTTCAGTTACGAGGGATTACTTGAGAAACATATTCGAGGGGTCTTAGGTATCAATCCATTGGATATAAGGAAAATGAACATCAAAGGAAAACTGATAATCACTTTGAACAATGGTGAGAACAGGGAAATTCCTTTGCCAGAGGCTAAGCAGTATGCCACAACATTCTGTGTCTTATGCAGTGATTTCTCCGCTGAATTGGCTGATATTTCAGTTGGCGGACTAGGACTAAGCGACTGGACTTTCACGATTATACGCACAAAGAAGGGTTTAGAAATTTTTGAAGGGGCTGAAAAGGCAGGTGCATTGAAGACAAGACCTGTAGAAGAGGAGCAGAAAGCGTTTGACTTGTTAGTTCGCCTGTCTAAAATGAAGAGAAAAAGAAGAATTCCCTAACGGAGTTGCGCGCGCAAGAGTAGATAACAAAACCCAAGCTAATGCATGCATTTGCAAATCGTTTCGTTTTTAAGCATCCAGTACCTAAAAGTCTTCTTCAAGACATAGTGACAAGGCAGTGAGCCCAGGATGGAAGATTTAGAAAAGATTTTACAAGACATAGTTGGCCCAGAAAATGTTTCATCTGCCAAGCCAATCTGCGAATCCTATGTCACAAAAGGAATTATGGAAATAAAATCAAAAGCACCTGCCATTGTTGTTAGACCAAAAGATGTAGAAGAAGTAAGAAAAATTATCGCTCTTGCAAACGAAAAGAAAGTTCCTGTTGTTCCACATTCTGGAGGCTTAAGTGGCGGAGAAGCCACACCAATGCGAGAAGGTTCAATACTTCTCGACCTGCGAAGAATGAACAAAATAGTAGAAGTCAACACAGACGCTAGGTATATGATTGTGGAGCCTGGAGTAACCTCTGCCCAAGCATGGAAGTTCATGCAAGAAAAATACCCAAACTATCGCCCAGGCATCCCGGATGGAGCGCCGCCATCAGCCACTATTTTGGGCGACCATCTTGACAGAGGATTCCACTTCCTTTCGACTAAGTATGGCTCAGCTGCAGACGCGGTTTTAGGGCTCGAAGTTGTTTTGCCAACTGGGGAAACTGTGCGCACAGGTTCATATGCCTTGCCGACGGCAAAGAGCTTTTACAAATGGATGTTTGGACCAGACCTTACGGGCTTGTTTCTTGGCGCACAAGGGACTCTCGGCATAGTAACAAAAATGGCTCTAAAAATATTTCCTATGGCGAAATTCAGAGACGTAGTAGCCTTTGGAGCAAACGACTGGAAGCACATAGTTGACCCGTGTTTAGACGTCTTGAAAATGGAGTTTGTAGATTTAGCTCAAGGCGGAAACCATTATTTGGCAACTTGCAGACGCGCAAGATATAAGTGGCCACCACCAGCAAAGCCAGATCTTCTGCCAGCTGTTTGGATGAACTTTGAATTGGGCGCAGACAGCAAAGAAGAACTGGAAACCATGAAGAGAAAGATAAACGACATTCTATCAAGATATCAGAAAGAATATGGAGAAAAGAGCATTTTCGAATGGAAGTTGGACATGCGCAATATTGTGGCCAGATTAACAAAGCCCAACAGAATATCAGTTCCCTATGCAGGACACAAGGGTGGAGGCTTACTTTTCGTAACATGGTATGTTCCATGGAAAGACGCTACAACATTCGGAGAAGAAGCAGAAAAACTGATGGCCAAACACAAGTTTTCTCCTGTCGTTTGGCTTGCAGCAGTCGACCATGGCAGACAAGGACTCGTAATGCCAATAGTTCTATTCGACCCCAAAACACCAGAAGAATTCAAGGCAGTAGATGCATTAGACGCCGAAATGACTGAAAGATTCTTGAGTCTAGGTGGAATTCCTTACAGACCAAACGCTGTTCATGCGCCAAGGGTGATGTCAAAATCAATCGGGTATTATGACCTGCTGAAGAAAGTGAAGAAAACATTGGACCCAAATGGCATAATGCATCCAGAACGACTAGCCCTGAAATAAGGAGGAGAAAAGGCATGGTTTATGTTGAAAAATTTAAGGAGGATGCATACAACTGTCTACACTGCAGACTGTGCACTTTCACATGGACGTGGCCCATTCAGCCAGAAGTGTGGGAAAAAGAAGAGAGTTTTCAAGCTGCGAGACCTATTGAGCCTTTAGCGTGGCCAGAAGGAAGTTTTCAAGATACGTGCCCATCTGGAGAAAAATACAAGTTTGAAGCCTATTTCGGCGGAGGCAAATCATGGGTAGCAAGAGCACTGTTAGAAGGAAAGGTTGACATCAAAGACCCAAAATTGGTTGACATACTTTTTGCCTGTCCAACATGCGGAAGCTGCCAGCAACAATGCACACTAGAAGAGCCCAAAGTCGGATATAGGCACCGGATGATTTCACTAATCGAAGCCCTAAGAGCAGAAGCAGTTAACGCTGGCTCAGGTTTACCAGGAAAACAAAAAGCCTTCGGAATACACTTAGGCAAAGAACACAACCCCTACATGGAACTGCACAAAGACCGCATGAACTGGCTGCCAAACAACATTAAACTACCAAGCAAAGCTGAAAACGTATACTTTACAGGTTGCACATCGGCATATAGGCAGAAAGAATTAGCCCAAGCAACAGTTGAGGTTTTCAGAAAGGCAAAACTAAACTTTACAGTGCTCAAAGACGAATGGTGCTGTGCTTCGCCACTTCTGAGAACTGGGCAATGGGAGACTAGCTGGGTCTCAGCAAAAAACATAGCTCAGCACAACATCACCGAGGCGGAGAAAACTGAAGCAAAGAGAATAGTCACCACATGTTCCGGATGCTACAGAGCATGGAAACGTGACTATACAGAGGAGTATACAGACGTACTGCAAACAAGACACAACTTCGAAATTCTTCACACAACTCAATTTCTAGAACAGCTCATAAAGAGTAGCGAAATGAAATTCCAAGGAGATGTCAAAATGCGAGTAACATATCATGATCCATGCCATCTTGGAAGACATGTAGGCGTTTATGACGCTCCTAGGAACGTGCTCAAAGCCATTTCAGGCATCGAACTCGTTGAAATGCCAAGAAACCGAGAAAACGCTTGGTGCTGCGGATCAGGCGGCGGAGTCAAATCTGGCTACCCTGAATGGGCTGTTGAAATTGCAGGCGAACGCGTAAAAGAGGCAGAAAGGCTTGGAGTAGACGCCATAGTTTCTGCATGTCCATTCTGCTGGCGAAACTTGAACGATGCCATAAGTAAGTATAATTCTAAACTGAAAATGTATGACGTAATAGAATTGGTAAATAAAGCTATGGTCTAGAATAAGGCATTTAGAGAACTTTTTCAAGACTATCTACATTGAACTTTGTGTTTGCACAGCCATTCTTAGCAAGCGGTACCGCTTGTCCTACCATATTAAGACTTTTCATAATTTTTTCTGCCATTTTCAATTCTTGGCTACAAGCGACTCCTACAATTCCTTCATAGAAATTGTTCTTTAGTAACTTGAGGACGCAGGAACCGCCGGGCAACACATATACGTCGTAGCCTTTCTTTTCTCCAAATGTTGTTCCCTGATTGACTAAGCAATCTGGAGAGCAATGAGAGCAAATGTAAGAGGGGATTTTCGGGTCGAAGTGTGCTTGACATCTATTATCCATATACTTCCTTGAACAGTGGGGCAAAAATAAGGCTCGTCTTCTCGCCTTCTGAAACTTTTCTCTGTCTGAAAGGTTTCTGACATAAATGTCTACAAGGTCTTCAACAAGCGTAATAGCGTCAGGCACATCTAGTCCAGTGAGTTCGCGAATTTTGAATTTTTCAGATAGGTGTTTTGCTTTCTCGCCAATTCTTCGATGCATATTCTTTTCGTGAGCGACTCTGGCCAGTTCCTTAAAGAAAGATTTGGGTATGCGCGAGAGATCAAAGCTGAACTTGTAAGGCATGTCTTCTAGTGTAAGCAGATGATTATTTTAAATTAACTATTACGAAAAAATTATCCTTTCTTTCAAGTTTCTCTAAAGTTTAAATTTAAATGCTTATATATAATGCACAATTAAGAATGGGGCAAAAATCATGGGGTTACTAGATAAATTAAGAAGGAAAAAAGGAAAGCATGAAGAGAGCCAAAAACAAGGGACCTTCATTAGCGATTTAGAAAAAACTTGTGCAGATGATAAGGAATCCTATGAGGCGCTACGTGGAATAATGTTCTTGGATCCCAGAAAAATTGACACCTCATTGGCTGATGCCATGAAGAAGGCAAAGGAATTCGAGAAGCAAGGAGATACTCTGAAGGCAAAAATATGGTATGAGGTTGCAGGAGGACTAGCAATCTACCAAGGGAACTCAGTTGAAGTTAAGGAATACTTCGGAAAATGTGCGAAACTATCGCCAACCAGCGTCTACCCTATTTTAAGAAATCCAGAAAAGGCAATTAGAAAAGCTCAAGAATATTACCAAAAATATTTGACCTAAGAGTGCCTGGCGCGCGCATGCATCGGGCGACTATGGCGACTATTTCTCGAGGCATCATACGTTCTATGCTTAACGCTATCAACTAACATAGAAATTGGAATTGAAAAGACGTCGAAAAACAAAATAAAAAAGAGAGTTTAAAGGGCAATTATGAATGTCAGACGTTCAACCAATTCTTTGTAACGATTCCGAATAGTTACCTCTGTCACTTGGGCAATCTCAGCGATTTCTCTTTGGGTTTTTCTTTCGCCAGTAAGCACTGAGGCAATGTAGCTAGCGGCTGCAGCTATGCCGGTTGGTCCTCTGCCGGAAGTTAGCTTCAAATCTTTTGCGGTAGTTAGAATCTTGTGTGCGATTTCTTCAACTTTTCCTTGCATGGTCAGTTGATTGGAGAACTTTGTGATGTATTGGCTTGGCTTTAACGGTGGAATAAAATAGTCTAGTTCTTTTATTAAGAACCTATAACTGCGCCCAATTTCTTTTCTGTTAATGTTTGAAGCTTGAGCAATTTCTTCTAAAGTTCTTGCAAGTCCACATTGTCTGCATGCAACATATATCGCGGCTGCAGTAACCCCTTGAATAGACCTTCCGCGAATAAGATGTTCTTTAACAGCTTTTCGATAAATAACAGACGCCGTCTCAAGGATGTTCTTTGGCAAACTAAGTGCATTGGATATTTTTGAAACTTCAGAAAGAGCGAATGCAAGATTTCTTTCCGTGGCGTCAGACACTCGTATGCGTCTTTGCCACTTTCGAAGCCTATAAATCTGAGCTTTTTGACCAGGCGAAAGCCTTTTTCCATAAATGTCTCGGTCATGCCAATCAATCATTGTGGATAATCCCTTATCATGAATTGTATAGGTTAAGGGAGCACCAACTCTAGTTCGTTTGGCCCGTTGCTCATCGTCAAATGCACGCCATTCTGGTCCTCTATCTGCAAGTTTTGTAGCGATAACAAATCCACAGTCCATACACACAATTTCGGCAGATTCGGAGTCGCGCATGATTCTTGTGCTTCCACATTCGGAGCACTGTTGAACCCTTAGACGTGATAAAGGGACCTCTTCTTCTTCACTCATCTTCTTTTTCCTCTTCTTTTTCTCGGACTTTTGGAGGGGACAATATAAAGAATTCTATTAATGAAAGAATGAATATTTTCTCTGTCTGCTTTCACTGAAACGTAAGGCGAAGAAACTGGACCAAATATGTCGAAAATTTTTCCTACAGGTTCGAGGTTTTCATCAACAACTCCATCGCCGATTTGTGCACGGTTTTCCGCTTTAAGAATAATGTTTTTGTCAGAAGTGATGTGAAGGACCTTGCCTATTCTCTCCAAACTTTCTCTTTCCCCTTACAAAAGGCTAAAAAGTTGTCCGAAGCGCTTTATTTAAAGGTTTCTAAAAAACTTGAGCATACGTGTCTCATTTTGTTTTTCTAGAAGAAATCCGAGTCTCTTTAAATATTTGGCTTCTTTTCTTCCTTATTCTATTTCTGTATAAGGACAAAAAGAACCGCAACAATTAAAGAGTTTTACATCTTACAATAATTTGGGCATTTACATGCAGAAGAAGGATAAAATCATTCTTTGGCCAGTTTACTTCGATTCCACTAAAACTAGAACAGAAGGACGAAAGATTCCAAAAGGTTATGCTATTCAGTCTCCAAAAATAGAGGAACTAGAAAAAGCAGTTCAGAGATTAAGACTTCAATCTCAAACAGTTGCTAACGCTGCACATTCAAGAGAGCCTTGGGGAAAGACAGGTTTACTTATAGTATCTAAAGAGGGTTCTAAAACCCAAGTAATCCGAAGAATTGCAAAATTGCTTCTGAACATTCGCGCTGAACATTGACCTTAGCACATAAGTGCCTAGGCAGAACTTTGTTACTCTATTACACCTGTGATTTTTGCAAGTTTCTCCGCGGAATTGTAGTTCATTTTTTGTCTCTCTAAAATAGTATATCTGTCTGGTCGTATTGTGGATGCTTGTACAAGGGCTTCTATTATTTGGTCTGGTTTCACTCCGAGGTCTTGTGCAGTTGTTGGTGCGCCAACCTTTTCTAACGTTTCTTTAATGCGTTTCCATTTCATTCCATAAAGGTGTGCCATCATTATAGTTCCAACTCCGCATTGTTCACCATGTAAAGCGGAGTCTGGTGAGATTTGGTCAAGGGTGTGGCTGAATAAATGCTCGGAGCCACTGCAGGGTCTACTACTTCCTGCGATGCTCATTGCGACGCCACAGCTTATCAATGCTTCTAGAAGGACGCGTATACCATTTTCCTTGCCCGGCTGAATAAGTCGTGCATTTCTCATTACGAGTTTTGCACTCATTAAGGCTAAGCTTGCTGCATATTCGCCATAATATTCGTTTTTAACTTTGTGGGCAAGTTTCCAATCGCGGACTGCTGTAAACTTTGCTACGACGTCTCCGCATCCGCTGGCTGTTAGTCTATGCGATGCTTTAGCAATTATGTTTGTATCTGCAATGATGGCGATTGGTGACTGAGCCATTTCAGAGTATGGTTTGCTTAGTCCTTTAAGCGAAACAAGTGGACCAGCGATTCCATCGTGAGAGGCTGTAGTTGGTATACTTATGAAAGGAATGCTTTGACGTGCTGAACTAAGTTTTGCTACGTCGATTTTTGTGCCTCCGCCGATCCCGAGAAGCACTTGAGGCTTTACTTCTTGTATCTTCTCCTCAACTGCTTTAACATCCCATAAGGTGGAAGAAGAAACTATTATGTGGCCCACGTTTATTTTTGCATCTTCAAGTATGTCCTTAACCATTTTGCCTGCAATATCTCGTGTGTGATGGCCAGTAACTATAAATGCAGATTTGGAGAAGCCTAGTCTTTTGCAGATGTCGCCAATCATATTTAGAGTGTTGTTTCCAACAATAACTTCTCTTGGGAGCTGCATACGATGTGTAGGCGCAGTCAATTTCAATCACGATTTCAAGGTGTCTTATTTGTATTTAGGTTTGGATGCGTATTTATTTATAATCTTTCTATAAAGAGACCCGTACGAGCGACAAAAATATTAAGGAAACACTTATTATAAAAAAGTGCGACTGGTAAAGAAAGCAGCAAACTAAACTGGAGAGAGCTTAGATGGGGATACTAGATAGAATCCGTAGGAAAAAAGAGGAAAAAGCTAGAACTCCAGATACACGCTCATTGAGATATTTTCTTGTCCTGGGTTGGCCTTGGGAGATTCTCTCTGAAGAGAGACGTTTGGAAAGAGAGACGTTCGAACAATTGAAGAAGAACAAAGAAAAAGCTCCGTTCTCTATGGAGGTTTATCACGTGGACTTCGTTCCCCAGGAAGGTTTATCACGTGGACTTAGTATGCCAAAGATCGTCATGGTTTGGAATGAAAGTCAAATGCCTCGAATAAATGCTATGGGCGGCCTCTGGGGAGACAGCTCCGTGGTTCGGAAATGGGTGAGAGAATCAACAGGAGGAAATGAGTACCAAGATGCAGACTTGATTGGTCCTAGAACACATGGGCTTGAGGGCCTTGCTGCCTTTAAGAGCATCATCGACAGCTTTCGGGCACCATAAAGGGCGCATAAAACAAAAAAGTGATTTGGGGCACACGACGTCTCGTGAACCTAACCGCAATGCTAATATGGTAGTCAATCGTGAATACATGTCGTTTTAGTTCTGGTACAAAACCAGAGCCTAGAAAGTTTGGTTTTAAGGTGAAACAAAAAGTGTCCGAATACATAAATCGATTAGCCCTAAAAGGCACAACAACAATCAGTGTAGTTTGCGAAAATGGAGTCATCTTGGCTTCAGATACGCGAGTAACCATGGGATATTTTGTAGCCCATAAGAAAGGAAAGAAAATCTGCAAAATAGACAATCATTTAGCCATGACCATATCTGGCGTAGTTGCAGACGCTCAGAGAACAGTGGACATACTAACAGCAAACGCCCAACTTTACAGGATTAACAATGGAAGACCCATACCCATAAAATCTGCAGCCCGACTTGTCTCAAATCTTCTATTTTCAGTTCGCATGGCACCATTAATAGCCCAAGTTCTCGTCGGAGGCGTAGACGACACAGGACCCCACGTATTCTCTCTAGACCCATTAGGCAGCCTAACAGAAGAAAAATGTGTGGCCACTGGCTCAGGCTCTCCCATAGCCTACGGCGTTCTAGAAGACAAATACAAAGAAGACATGAAAATCAAAAACCTCCTTCCCATCGTAGTGCACGCAATCAACTCAGCTATGAAAAGAGATGCAGCAAGCGGAGACAGCTTCGACGTGTCAATCATTGATGAAACAGGCTATCGTGAACTGAACAACGAAGAAAAAAGAAAAATTCTTGCGGGCTCCTAGGAGCGATAAACAAACGTGACCGCCCCGGAAAAGACCAAAGTTGAAATAAGCCAATATGTACTGGAGCATGTTCCCAAAGAGGCTGAAATTACTAGAATTGAATACGAAGGACCATCTCTAGCAATTTACACGAAAAAACCTGAAGTTCTAATTGAACAAGGGTTCGTGATAACCGATATCGTCAACATAATCAGAAAAAGGATAGTTGTCCGCTCTGATCCCTCCGTAAGATTGGAAGAGAATGAAGTAGAAAGACTTGCACGTGAAATCATTCCAAAAGAAGCAGAAATCACGAATATAAGCTTCGATCCTAGCCTTGGAGAAGTTGTCATTGAAGCTAAAAAACCAGGGGTGGCTATTGGGAAGAATGGGTCAGTTTTACAGGACGTTGTCAGGCAGACAAGATGGAGACCACGTATTCTGAGAAGCCCTCCAATACCTTCAAAAATAATAGATCGCATGCGCCATTATCTTCATAGTGAAAGCAAAGAACGGGAACGAATACTCCGCACAGTTGGCGAAAGAATATTCAGACCCACAGTTTTGAAAGTTGGAGATATTAGGATCACAGCTTTGGGTGGTTTCCAAGAGGTGGGAAGATCAGCCATACTCTTGCAAACAAGAGAAAGCCAGGTGCTTCTTGACTGTGGCATAAACCCTGGTTCATCGGATCCGCTTGAAGCCTTCCCAAGGCTTGATGTTCCTCAATTTGATCTCGATTCCTTAGATGCTGTGGTGATTAGTCATTCACATCTAGACCATTGTGGCTTTCTTCCGTTTCTATTTAAGTATGGCTATGATGGGCCAGTCTATTGTTCAGCCCCAACTTCTAATCTTATGGCACTGCTTCAACTGGACTATTTGGATGTAAGTAACAAGCAAGGGCTTATAGCGCCTTATGATCAGAAAGATGTACGAGAAACGGTATTGCATACAATGCCTCTGCGATATGGATCCGTGACTGATGTAGCTCCTGATGTTCGTTTGACATTGCATAATGCTGGGCATATTCTCGGCTCATCCTTGGTGCATTTACACATCGGAGAAGGCATGCACAATGTTGTTTACACGGGTGATTATAAGTTTGCACCGACAATGCTTCTTGAGCCAGCGGTTACAGAATTTCCAAGAGTAGAGACAATAATAACAGAAAGCACCTATGGCGCAGTCCAAGACATAATGCCTTCTCGCATGGAGGCTGAAGAAAAACTCGTATCAATAATAAACAACACCCTAAATCGTGACGGCAAAGTTGTAATTCCAGTTCCTGCAGTCGGCAGAGCTCAGGAAATTATGTTAATCATAGACGGCTACATGCGCCGGGGATTGCTGAAGGAGGCACCAGTATTTCTTGAAGGCATGATTTCAGAAGCCACTGCCATTCACACAGCATATCCAGAGTACTTATCAAGAGAAGTACGGAATAGCATCTTACATGAGGGAGTTAATCCCTTTCAGTCAGACTACTTCACAATAGTGGAGCATCCCAGTGCTAGAGAAGAAATCATTGAAGGAAAACCATGCATTATCATAGCCACTTCCGGTATGCTTGAAGGCGGACCAGTGATTGATTACTTTAGAGAGTTAGCACTAGATGAACATAACACTGTAATATTTGTCAGCTACCAAATTGAGGGAACATTAGGACGAAGAGTGCAGAAAGGTTTAACAGAGGCGCCAATGATGAATGACAACGGAAAAATTGAAGTAATCAAAATCAAGCTAGGAATTGATT
>Ga0315314_1001157_pt1 | contig 24506 bp, 20 predicted proteins | sample TDP9_MG_FD_203631 | JGI IMG/M metagenome (GOLD analysis project Ga0315314, IMG submission 203631) | Freshwater sediment microbial communities from Lake Towuti, South Sulawesi, Indonesia - TDP9 | ecosystem: Environmental > Aquatic > Freshwater > Lake > Sediment | place: Indonesia: South Sulawesi... | reverse complement strand
TCCTCTTTCATCCCTTATCCTGAAGACCTGTTTCCTTCCAGGAAGGGTTATCTTACCTTTACTAAGCTTCATTGCAGGCACAAAGATCCCGTTCTCAACCTTTCCAGACAGCTTGTAGACGACATCAACATAGGGTCTGTCGTGAGAAGTGCTCATTCTTGTTCCAGCACCAAAGGCGTCGATTTTTGCTCCTTTTGTAATGAGCCTCTCAATTTTGTATTCATCTAGATCTCCACTCGCAAATATCTTCACATAACCGAGGCCATTCTTGTCCAGCATCTCTCTGACTTTTTTGCTCAGACTCAATAGGTTACCACTATCCAGTCTAACACCGCTTAGCTTGTAGCCGTTTTTCTCCAATTCTTTGGCGACGATCGCCGCATTCTCCGCACCTCTCAAATCATCATAAGTATCGATCAAGAAAGTGGAATTCTCTGGGAAAGCTTTTGCAAATGCTCTGAAGGAATCAATTTCCTTGTCGAAGAACATCACAAAAGAATGCGCCATAGTCCCGAAGATGGGGATCTTGTATTTCATGCCTGCGAGCACGTTGGAAGTTCCCGCACAACCCGCTATGTAACTGCATCTCGCAGCTTTCATCCCGGCATCCGTTCCCTGAGTTCTCCTCAAACCGAATTCTACTACGGGTTTGCCCCTAGCCGCATACACAACCCTTGAAGCCTTAGTGGCAATCATGGTTTGTAGGTTAACTGTGTTTAGGATAAACGTCTCAATCAGTTGAGCCTCTATTACTGGAGCAGTCACCCGAATTAAAGGTTCCTCAGGAAAAACAATCGTTCCTTCAGGAACAGCCCGGACTTCTCCGGTAAATTCAAAGTTTCTCAAGTAATCCAGAAACGCTTTTTTGAATCCCTGATTTCTCAAGTAGTCAATCTGTTCATCGTCGAATCGCAGATTCTCAATAAGAAGCAATACTTGCTCCAAGCCGGCAAAGACGAAGTACGACCTATTCGGCGGCAATTTCCTTATGAACAAATCGAAGTTTGCGGGTTCCATTTTTTTGTTTTCGAAGTAACTGGCACTCATCGTCAACTCGTACAAATCTGTCAGCATGCTTGCGTCATTTTTGTCAACGAAGTCAAACTTTGGAATACTCATTTTCATCGACAAATAGGTATTGTTCAAAACGGGTTTAAGAAGTTATTTTGGTCATCCCTGACAGGCGTGTTACTAGGTTTGATCTTCTCCTCTAATTCTGTGCAGGCGGTTTCATTCTACAATAGGTCTATTTTTCCCGAAGGATTGGTCACGAAGTCCGCGGGATTTTCCGCCGCTTTCAAAAATCACGTAGAAATTAGAGTCTTCGATTTTGTCGGTCTCCGGAACGATCGGGGCACTCATCTCCATATACTCTTCTTCAACTTGAAGGTAGGGCAAGCCAAGGGAATCTTCAGTCTTTGGGTTTCAATATCTAATAATATTCATTCATACTCAATTGTCAAAAGCGATCCTAGTTTTCAAAAGCGAACAATTTAATAGTCATATTAGGAATCAAAGAATATAAGGAGAGCGTCATCGCGTCGCGGAAATATTGGGGTGAAATAAAAAACCCTTTTTCTGGTTATGTTCACATAGATGAGGACGAAATATTTGCAGATTAGATTGGACGGACGACCCGTGGTTCCAGGGCTTGCCCGAGGGATAGCTCTCGTCTCCAGAAAACCCATCAGTTTCCTTGGTGGAGTAGATCCAGATTCAGGTGTGGTTGTGGAAAGAAACCACGACCTAAAGGGCTGCACGGTGAAGGCAGGGGTCCTCTGTTTTCCCTATGGTCACGGTTCGACGGTTGGAAGCTATGTTCTCTATTCGCTCGTCAAGAAAGGTACAGGTCCCAAAGCAATAGTCAATGCCGTCGCTGATCCCGTCATTGTTGTCGGCGCCGTGATCGCTGAAATTCCGATGGTGGACCGAGTCAACTTGGAAGAGATACTGACTGGCGACCTTGTAGAGGTGGACGGAAACAGAGGATTAGTCACGGTAATGAGGAGAGAATCTTAGGCAATGTACCTCACGCCTGAAGAGGAGAGAATATACGACGGTGAACTCGGATGGGCCTATCAGGTGTCAATGAAGATCCTGACCACGCTGGGTGAGCTATTTGGTGCAAAGCGTCTGATACCCATCGACTCAGCGCACATTTCGGGCGTATCATACAGAACCATCGGTGATGCACCAATAGATTTTCTTAGGGCAGTTGCGGAGGCACCAGTGAAAGTCAAGGTGCCTTCAAGTATCAACCCTTCAGTTTATGATCATGACAATCCGGGTGAGATGCCTTTCTCTGCAGAAATTCTAGAGAAACAGGTACAGATAATCAACCATTACAAGAATATGGGGGTAGGGCCGACTTTGACATGTACACCCTACTATTTGTCACGGCCGGTAGCGGGTTCCCATCTCGCATGGTCAGAGTCTTCCGCCGTCATATATTCCAACTCAATTCTAGGAGCGTGGACCAACCGCGAGGGCGGACCCAGTGCGTTGGCCGCTGCTCTCATAGGGAAGGTTCCTGACTACGGAATTCACCAACCCGAGAACCGGAACCCCAATGTTCTAGTCCAAGTGAAAACAAGACTGAGGAGAGAGATAGAATTTGGAGGCTTAGGGATATATTTGGGCAAGATGCTAGGAGATAGAATCCCCGTCTTCTCCGGTCTCCATCGACCCACCGAAACCCAACTTAAGCAATTGGGTGCAGCACTGGCTTCAAGCGGCATGACCTCCATCTTCTCCCTCGATACGAATGGAGAAAGAACTGGCCGGCTAGAAAAGATAGTACTGGATGAGGAAGACTTAGCGAAGTCCATTGAGGAGCTCTCAACATCCGTAGAACGACCAGACCTAGTCTTCATCGGCTGCCCCCACTGTTCACTCAAAGAGATGATCAAGGTGGCTGGGATGCTCAAAGGAAGAAAAGTCAAGAGAGACCTAAGGCTCTGGGTATGCACCTCAAGGTACGTTAGAAAAAAAGCAAAAAGATACGTAGAGATAATCAAATCTGCCGGGGGGAAGGTACTATGCGATACTTGCGCAGTGGTCACATGGCCCGACAAACTGGGAATAAAGACATTAGTGACAAATTCCGCCAAGACCGCATATTATTCGCCCATATTGAACCAGGTCGGCACCATCTTCAGATCTTTGGATGAATGTGTTAAGAGCGCATGTGAAGACTAGATCTTACTAGCCTTGAGTCTCACCTTGACGTCCTCAATCAACCTGCCGATTTCTCTGCTGGAAGGAACCCTCGCCCTGTCGAATTTCTCTCGGGCAACATTTGATGGGCGAGTTGCATCTATTCCGACTTTTGTCGTTAAACCGGTTTCCTGATCGGTAGTAGGATCAAGGGTCGACCCCCTGACATTGCGGATAATCACGGCATCTTCATCCGCTTGGAAACGTGTCGCTATAGCCCACTCCACTTCTTCGAGATTGAATACATCGATGTCGGCGTCCACGACTATGGCGTGCTTGAGGCTTGGGTGCCCCGCAAACATCGCGAGTGATACATTCTTCGCGTCGCCGTCCGTCTGCTTCTCTATTGAGACGACGGCGTGAAGCCATCCGCATCCTCCAACGGTCAGATTTACAGCCTTAACAGTTGGTACAACCTTCGATACAGCCTCGTAAATCGTGACCTCTCTGGGCAGGCCCATAAGAAGCCTGTGTTCGGGCCCTCCTGGAAGGAGAGCTTGATAAAGATAATTCTCACGATGCATGACATTGACTATCTCGACAATAGGCTGGGACCTCACTACGTCATAGGTGCCCGTGATATCGACCAGAGGGCCCTCCATGACCTCTTTACTGACAGACATCCTACCTTCTAGTACAAGTTCAGCGTCAGCCGGTGCATAGGCATCGACCTTCACGCATCTCACGAGCCTCAGACTATCGCCAAGGAGGGTGTTCGCTATCCCGAACTCACTTATGCCGAAAGGCGGTGAGGATGCAGCGGCTAAGGAAACGGCTGGGTGCACTCCAACTGCAATCGCGACATCTAGATCTGCTTTCGCTTCCCTGGCTGATCTCCATAGACGATATAGATGCCTTGGAACCAAACGGATAGCAAGATGTTTCTGGTCGAGTACGAGAAGCCGGTGTATGGAGACGTTCTCGGTCTCTCCGTCGCAACCTCGAGCCGACACAACCGCTGAGGTGATATAGGCCCCAGCATCCTTTTCATAATGGGTCATGACCGGAACTTTGTACAAGTTTGGTTCTTCAACTACTTCCTTTACAGGCGCATCGTCAACAATCCTCGGATATCTTGGTAACCTTTGAGATTCGATCATTCTCTGATAGAAGTGTTCTTCGGGAACCTTCAACGCGCTATATATTCTGCTTCTTCTCGCGCAGACATTTCCAACGGCTTTCGTTTCGAAACCCTCAACATTTTCGAAGTAAAGTATGGGCCCATCTGAGAAGGCTTTCATGATCGAGGATATCTCAAATCGAGGGGAGACCTCTTCAGATACGCGGATGACCTCGTTTCTGAACTCCATCTCTTCGAGGAACCCTCTTAGACTCATTGTTTTCCCCCTTGCCTTTTCATTACCTTACTAAGAAGTCTTATAAGTACAGGTCCTGCCCTCTTCTCGTCCACTGTTTTTAGATAGACTGAGGTCAGAGTCATCCTCCTTGTTTCCTGTGCTACATGTTCAGCTAGAAGTCTAGCAAGCAAAGTGTTTCGATCTCCGAACAATATTGAGGAGAGGGGCGGTCCGATTAGATGTTCTCTCGGGGGCATGGAGGCGGCCAGAGTGCCCAGTCGATCCCCTCCTTCGCTCAAGAAGACTAAGCAAGCATTCCCCATATCAATGTATATTACAGAGAAAGAAGTTTCTACCTCTTTGACTTCTTCTCTGATTATTGTTGCTTGCGACACGAATTCTCAATCCCAACGATGTTGTTCAATAGGTTCACCTACTCATACTTATTAGTTAGCAAAGAAAAGCGCGTTCTTGCGACTATGACAAGACTCCAATCTGTCATGAAACCTTTAAGTACCTTTTCTTACCCTTTTTTATGAAGAGGAAATATGGGGTGATCTATCTTGTCTGATGAATATTGGGAGAGATTGTCTAGGGGGAGAAGGCCGCCGTTCCACAGGAGATGGTTCTTCGAGGATATTGACGAGATCTTCAGAGAGATGGAAGAGATGATGGAGAAAGAATTCCAAGAATTCTCCAAAAGAGCTCCCAAGGACCTGATCCGTGAACGTACGCTGCCGGACGGCTCTAAGGTTCAGGAGTGGGGTCCATTCGTCTACGGATACAGCATGAAGATCGGTCCCGATGGCAAACCTCAAATTAGGGAATTTGGTAATCTGAAACCCGGAGCCGGACCTGGAAAACCGCGCTTAGATATCAAGGAGGAGAGGGAACCTCTCACAGATGTCATAGAGATGGATAAGGAAATTAGGGTGGTGGTGGAGCTGCCGGGAGTTGAGAAGGAGGACATAAAGATCCATGGAACCGAGGATACTCTGACTATTTCTGTCGATACTCCTCAGCGTAAATACCACAAAGAAATCGAATTGCCAGCGAAGGTTGATTCTAAGCAGGCGAAGGCTTCATATAAGAACGGGGTCTTAGAGGTCACGGTTGTTAAGGCGAAAGAGAAGCCTAAAGGCGAGCCTATACTCCTATAGCGATCTCGACAATTCACCTCTATTTTTTGAATTGTCTACGCCTTGACAAGAAGCTTTTTCAGTTCAGTTCCGTTGTTCTTCCACCAGTTGTAGAGGATGCTTACATCTGTATTTAGGCTGAAGTTCTTCACTCCTAGGTCAATGTATCGCTTTGCTGCTTCGGGGGTTCCTATCTCAGCCCTCGGAGCAACCCCCATCTTCAACGCGGTCTCTATAGTCTTAAGTTCGGCCTCCTTGACCTTCGGATTGTTTCTCTCGCCGGGTAAACCGATACTCACGGAATAATCTGATGGTCCGAATTGCACCATATCTACGCCTTCGACGGAGAGAATCTCCTCGAGATTTTCAACCGCCGACTTCTTCTCTATCATCAAGGCGACCACAGCCTCATCGGACATCTTCACAAAATCGGTGGCTGAACCTAATGCGCCGACGTACCCTATTCTCCTGTCCATCCTGTATCCGCTTATGCCTTTGGGTTCGGCTCTCACGGCGCGAACAGCCTCTCTAGCATCCTCAGCTGACCTGATATCCGCAAAAAGGACATTCTGTATGCCGGCAGCTAGGGCTCTTCCAGCAATGTAGGTCCTGGGCTCTTGATCGATCTTTATCATGGTTGAGATCCCTGTGAGGTCGGCCGCCCTCGCAAAATTATCAAAGTCATGTAGATCATAAGGACCATATTCGCTAAGGAACTCAACGTAGTCGTATACACCTGTGTAGCCGATCAGTTCAACTAGGCCCGGCCAGACCATAAGCACCCGTGTCCCTACCGTCGGTTCATCTTTTCTCATCAGATCCCTGAGTCTGTTTTGCCTTACCATAAGGTCCCCTCCAATACTTCCTCAGAGGAAGAGTACCTGCTTCTTTCTTTTAACACTTTCAACAAAGAGCAACCACTATCCTAGACACGTGTCACAATTTGCACTAATCGGTCTGAAGGAGCCCCCTAGTAAGCAGGTCCCCCGCAACCCATTCCAAGCCTAACTCTTCGAGTTTTTCTCTCCTAGGCCATCCCCGTCTCCTATCCCAACCCCTATAGTCGTAGTATAGGTCCAGCATATTCTCCAGAACATCGCGCGGATATCCTTCTCCCTTTAGGGGTCCTTCCATAAGCGGTTGCATCACCCTTGGTGGCAAGGTGTCGTCCTTGCGCGTGAACCCCTCTCTAGCGTTGAAAGCCCTAGTGAGGCTGAAGGATCGTTCACCTACCTGAAGGAGCTCGCCTGGAGAAGCGTCCCAACCTGTAACGGACCTGAAAATCCCGATAAACGTTCCAACTGACACCCCAGCCGGATAGAAGACGAAGCGACAGATTACCAGGCTATTGTAGAGGGCGACAAGATCCTCACAGATCTTGACGAGTTTGACCTTTCTTGGACCTGTCTCAGTCCTGCTCTGGGGTATGAGGCTCGAGTCCAGTCCGATCTCAGGTGCCACATTGGCTGCATTTTCAAAGCTGTCGTCATGATAGACTTGAAGGTGCGAGGCCCCCCTATCAGAGGTGGCGTAGCCCAACCCCATCCCTTTCTTTCCTCTCGGCTCATGCATTGGCAGTTCAGCGCCCTTGACAGTAAGAGCCCAAGCCTCAGATCCTCCTCCGATCTTTTCAGCCGCCTTCCTTACCCCATCAGCAAGCACATCGCCAATCCCCTCTCTTCGGGCTATCTTTTGAATCATCCCTATTATGGCATCGCCGTTTCCCCATGATAGATCGATTCCATCTGTGTCCTTCTTCGTAAGGATCCCTCTTTCATAGCACTCCATCGCGAACGCTATGGAGATCCCGGCGGCGATTGTGTCGATCGAATACCTATTACAAAGTTCATTGGCCTTCGCTATGACCTCGAGGTCGTCGTTCATGCATAGAGAGCCGAAAGAGGCACAGGTCTCATATTCCGGTCCTCCATATTTTGGGTCTGTGATGTAACGACCCTTCGTCTCCACAATTCTGTAGTGGGCATCGGGGCAGGCTGGGCATGTTTCACGCCGCTTTAGGATTGTCTTGGCCAAGGTTTCACCGGTTATTCTATGAGCGCCATCGAAGGTGCATTTCATGAAGGCCTTCGTTGGAAGTCTACCTGAATAGCTGAGGCTTTCGAGACCGCTATCAGTTCCGTAGTTGTAGAGGTCTTGACCCCATCCGGCCATTGCTTCGTCTCTTGCCGTCTTCAACAGACTCCTGAACGTCTTCTCGTCAGCAATGGAAACCCTCTCGGTTCCCCGGACAGCAACCGCCTTCAACCTCTTCGAGCCCATCACAGCTCCCATGCCACATCTACCAGCGGCGCAATATAGGTCGCTTATGACCGAGGCATACCTAACCATCTTTTCTCCGCCCGGGCCTATAGCGGCCACCCTCGTCTTGTCGTCACCCGTCTCTCTTCTTATTTCACTCTGAACTTCCCCGGTCTCCATTCCCCAAAGTCTCTCAGCATCTTTCAGTTCGCCGTCACCTTCGCGGATCCATAGGTATACGGGCTTCTCGGCCCGTCCTTCGATGACTATCGCATCATGTCCGGCGAACTTCAGTTCGGGACCGAAGAATCCTGCAGCATGCGACTCCCCCCAGCCGTACGTTATCGGAGATTTTGCCATAACTACGTGTCGGCTGTTTCCTGGGAATGGAGCGCCCGTGATTGGCCCCGCTGCAAAAATGAGCTTGTTTTCTTGTCCTAGAGGATCGATCCCGGGTTCGAGCTCTTCGTACAGAATCTTGGCTCCTAAACATTTCCCTCCCAAGAAGGCCTTTATCGTCTTCTCTCCTAACCTCTCAGTCATGATCTTTCCGTCGGTTAGATTCACTCTAAGCAATCTACCAGTGGTGCCATACAAGTTCCTCACCAACTAGAGAATATTGTTTGACATAGCGTACAAAACGTTTTAAATCTTGCGGATTGGTGTAAGTAGATTCTCTCGCTGTATGAGGGGTGTAACCAGTGAAGAATCGAAGTCTCTCCAAAGAACCATTCGGACAGAGAGGGACAACTGCTCCAATCCGCTTCGCCGATAGGACCGAAATGCCGGGTGGTGAAGAAGAATGCGCGACCGATCAGACCGACTGGGTCTGTTTTGCAGAAATTCCATGCAAGAACGTATATATCACAGATTAAAAGAGACAATATTAGGGAGAGTTTGGAAATGGCTGAGGCCGAGAAAAAGAAGAAGTACTACTACTATGGTGGAAAAGAAAAGAAAGCTAAAGAAGTCAGGAAGAAACGCAAATCCAAGTGAGCATGTCTGGGCTTGCTGTCGGTTTGGTCATTTGGGCAGGTCTGTCCCAAAGCCGATGCTTAGGAAAAGTGGTAGACCACGATCCTTACGCAATCATAGTGACATCACAAACAGAAGACGTTCGGTGAGCTCCTTGTACCGGTTTCTAATGGTGACCTCCGTCACCTGGGCTATCTCGGCTATCTCCCGCTGGGTCTTCCTCTCTCCTGTGAGAACCGAAGCTATGTAGCTGGCGGCTGCAGCTATCCCTGTCGGCCCTCTCCCGGAGGTGAGCTTGAGCTCCCTTGCTATCTTCAGAACCTTGGCAGCGATCTCATCAACCTTGCCCTGCATTGTAAGCTGATTAGAAAATCTTGATATATACTGGCTCGGGTTTGTCGGCGGAATGAAGTAGTCGAGTTCCTTCACGAGAAAACGGTAACTTCTGCCTACTTCCTTCCTGGTGACACTTGAAGCCAGAGCGATCTCGTCCAGTGTTCGAACAAGCTTGCACTGCCTGCAGGCGATATAGACGGAGGCTGCACTTATCCCTTGGATGGATCTTCCGCGAATGAGGTGTTCCTTGACCGCCTTTCTATAGATAACTGAGGCCGTTTCGAAGATACTCTCGGGAAGAGAGAGATTGTTGGAGATCTTTGTTATCTCGGAAAGCGCAAATGCGAGATTCCTTTCGGTGGCGTCCAAGACTCGAATTCTTCTCTGCCACTTCCTCAACCTGTAAATCTGAGCTTTTTGATCAGGCGAAATTCTCTTTCCATATACATCTTTATCATGCCAGTCGATCAGTGTCGAGAGGCCCTTATCGTGAATTGTGAATGTTAATGGAGCACCAGCGCGGGCTCGCTTCTCCTGTTGTTCATTGTCAAAGGCCCTCCATTCGGGGCCTTGGTCTACTATCTTTGTGGCGACGACGAAGCCGCAGTCCATACATACGATCTCGGCATTCTCATAGTCCCTCATCAGCCTTGAGCTTCCGCATTCGGTACACCGTTCGACACCTCTAGTTCCGGTCTGGGTTTTCTCTTCACTCATCGACCTTTCCTCTCTCTTGCTCTCCTCGTCTCCACCGGAGGAAGCACATACACGAGACTGTCGAGAAGTCTATCTGGATCTTTTCCACCAGTTTGCACTACAACATAAGGCGAGATTGTTGGACCGACTATGTCAAAGACTCTACCCACCGGATTGCTTCCTTCGTCAACCACTACGTCGCCGATTCTTGGAAGAGTTTCCGCCTTTACAACCGCGTTCCTATCTGGAGCGACACGAATAACTCTTCCTAGACGCAGCAAACTTTCCTTTTCTCCTCCAAAAGATATAGAAAATCAAATGACGCAGCCTATTTAAATGTTATGGACCTCCGCGCTAGGAGGTGACCCGATCGAACGCTTAAGATCTTCTGCAACCTTCTTGAGAAGGCTATACTTGGAATATCTCTTTGACATAGTGATGTAACCGGTTTCTCTCCAAGGTGAACGAGGATATGCCCCCTCGGAGACAACATCGCATTTGAACCCCATCCTTTCTAAAGAAGCTTGGATATCGCTGAGCTTGGGTGAAGGCACCGCGAGTTTCTTTGGAACTCTCCTCCCCTGCGATCTCGTCTTCGTTGAGTCGAAATAGACAGGCCACAGAAAAATCTTCGCACTTTCCCTCATAGATGGACTTTTCCTTGTGAATCTAGTAAGAAAGGTCATCAATGTCTTGGATGGTACCGCGTTGCACGCACTACATGCGCTACTCCGAGACTAGAACAGCGTTCAGGACCCCGTGTTGTCCAGGTCTGGACGTTATGCGGACCGTTCCCAAATGAGTCTCTACAACTGTCCCTTTCGTGATCACGCCGCGTCTGTCATAGTCAACACTGGAGGGGCTCTTAAGAACTCTTAAGATCTCAACTCTCTCCGTCTTTCCGCTGGCAGGATCCGTGACATTCACGTATTTATCGCTTTCTAAACGGATCTTCACACTGCCACCCCGTGTACGCATCGTCTTCCTCTTGGTTTCACCTGAGACTGTCTCGGTAGCGAACGATCCGGTCTCAAATCTTCTCTTTCGTCGGTAAGCTCTTCTCTTTCCTCCCGAGGGTTTTCTCTTGTAGAGGTCTCCATGCCAGACGGACAATTCCTTCTTCTCCAAACCGAGATGAGATCGCTACACGTATCTTTTGCCTCGATATAAATCTAACGGGCTGAGTCGTCCGAGTGTCCCTGCAGAGCGGTCGTCTCCATCCTCCTAGGGATTTCGTCGAAAATCCTTCTCATTTGCTGCTTCGCCGCCTTAGGGTCGTGGCTCAAGCCGAAGTAGTCAGCGAAGTAATCAGTAGTTCTGATAACTCGCGTTTTGCTATCTTTTTCCCACTCGATCAAGCCTGCTTCCCTCAAAGCCCTTATGTGAGCATAGGCATGGCCTCCTCGAGCCTCAATCACCAGTTTCTGCTGGACTGGCTGTCGATAGGCTATGTAGGACAAGGTCTTTAGAGGTCCCATACTGAGCAGAGGTCTAACAGCCAATCTTCTAACCCTGGGCGAGAACGCCGCCTTCAACTGCATCACGAACCTCTCATCCTCAAGCTCCAATATTTCCAGAGCAGTATTGCGTTCCTTGTATTCCTTCAAAAGACCCCGCGCGATATCCTTAACCGTCCTCTTAGATCTTATCCCGGCGACCGAACCCAGCGTCTTCAAGTCTAGAGGCCGACCGGCAACATAAAGTGCTGCCTCTAGAAGGATCAAATTCTGCCCCTCAAGCTTTCCTTCTTCAGAGGTTTCTAACACTTTTTCACGTTGATTTTTCCCGTTCAATTACTCGCCTCCATGTGGAGCAATGTATATCTCTCCGAAATTCTCATCCTGCCAAATGTTGACTACTCTTCTTTGTGCCATGAAAAGAATGATTATGAAGGTCTTCATTCTTTCAAGTATCTCGTGGCCCAATACAAGTTTCGAGTATGTGACGAGTTCGCCCGCCTCTATGCATTTATGAATCTTAAACAGGAGGTTCGCTATCTCTTCCTCGATCTCGACCAGATACGTGCTTAGGATCGGGAAGATTTCCGGTGGGGGGGTAGACATAGGTTCTGCCTGCGGCTTCATCGCTAATACCTTTTCGCTTTTCAGCGCTTCATCCAGCGCCTCTAGGAGGTTCCGGATGGTGGTTGTGGTCAGCTCATATCTAAGCGGCAGAATCATTGGTGGAGGAAGAAATTCTGGCCTCATCTCAATGGAGGGTGGAGGCTCCTCCAGCTCCAACAAGAGCTTTGACTTCATCAAATATATGGTTGCAGAAGAATCAAGCGCGATCCCTGAAGCCCTGAAGTCAATCTCTTTCCTAGCGTTCAGTTCTTCTAAGAAACTGCTCAAAAGGAATGATATTCTAACATCCCATGGCCTTACCTTGTCCAACTTCTGAATGTCAAAAAGGATGTTCCACGGAGGCTTGAAATAGAAGGGCTTCGTAATTGATCGACTTGCCACTACATAGCACCTTTGACCGTCGTGGAGATGACGTGAGAGACTCCGTTGCGACCATAGACCCCGTAGATTCTTTCGGCTTTGCTGGCCATCTCAGGCTTAAGGGTTATGACTAGGAATTGGGATTTGGCTGCTTCCTCCGCTAACAGCTCTCCAAGCTTCTCCACATGAAAGGCGTCGAGATGCGCGTCCACCTCGTCGAAGAGGTAGAAGTCGGCTGGAGTGAGTCCCTGTAAAGCAAAGAGAAAGGCAACCGCCGATACTGATCGCTCACCGCTGCTGGCTCCGCTAATGAGAATTGGCGGTTTGTCCGGGAACTGAACCAGCATATCCACGCCTCCTGAGAAAGGTTCCTCCGGGTTCTCTAGTTTGAGCGTCGCATTCCCGCTTCCCGTCAGTTTCGAGAAGTATTGTCTAAGGTTTTCGTTCACTTGGTCGAAGGCATCCATGAAGGCTCTGTACTTCTTCCGCTCAATCTCCTCAACGAATCTCATTATTGCTATCTTTTCCTGTTCAAGCTCATTCATCCTTATAGAGAGCTCTTTGTATCTAGAGACCTGTTCATCATACTGTGACTCGGCTAGCTGGTTTACGCCTGCGATCCGTTCGAGCTCTAAGCTCATCATCTTGAGTGAAGACTCTACCAGAGCGAGACTTTCACCCATCACTTCTAGCGGCCCTTCATAACCTAGCGCCTTCAATTTCTCTAGACGTTGATCCATTTGGAGCTGGAGAGTCTGCAGGTCAAGCTTGAGTTGATTTAGGAGAAGACTGCCCTGTTCATACTCCCGATCTAGTTTCTGCAATCGCTCGTCAATGCTATCGATCTGAGAGACGAACTTCTTTGCTTGTTCTCGGGAGCTCAGCAATATGGCAGAGAGATCTTCTTTCTTTTTCTCAAGATCTTTGACCTCTTCCTCAACCCTATCTCTTTCGAGAAGATCGCTTCCCAATTCCTTCTCCAGAGATGCGATTTGATGGTTCACCTTACCAAGCTGGATACTCGCGTTCTTGAGAGATGTATCCAGGACATTCTGGATCTTCGAATCTAGTGAAGAGATCTCCCCTCTGATAGTACCTTCTCTATCTTTGAGACCGATTAGCTCATTTCCAACCTCGTCTCTCTGAGACTCTATCCTATGAATCTCCACAAGGTCCGTCTTCTTCCTAAGATCAGTCAGTTCCTGTTGGATTCTCCTTTCCTCGGATAGGATTCGGAGACGGCCTAGCCTCTGGGACGCGATTTCGGTCCTTTCCTTTTCCAGAGACGCGCGGATAGCTTGGATATTTTCATCTGTGCGCCTGATGTTTCGATTCGTCCTTGCGATGTTGTCGGACAGCCTTTGGATCTCACCTTCTAGTCGGTTCATCGCTTCGACTAGCCGAGTAATCTCGAGACGACCCTCAATAATCTCGCTGGAGACATCTTCTACGCTAGTCTCCCTATCTTTAAGATGTTTTACCAGAGCGATTACTGCCTCATTCAAGTTCTTCACAGCTGACTCGCTGGGAACGATGGCGGAGAAATCGACAGGGGCTCTGTAGAAGCCGCTCTCGAAGGCCCCGCCAACCTCGCAGAGATCGCCATTCATCGTCACTGACCTCAATCCTTTTTGGGCTATCGATAGTGCTGTCTTCTCATTTGATGCCACGACTGTGTCCCCAAATACGAAGGAGACAGCAGACTGGTACTGATCTGAATATTTCAGGAAGGCCAATGCAGGACCTCTCGCACCTTCTGCTTCAGGAATATCTTTGACATCATTATCGTTGGAGAGGCCTTCAACCGGGATTATCTTTATCCTCCCCAGTTTGAGTCGCCTTAATGTTTCGCTGCAGGTGAACGCTGCCTCTATGTCACGGACAACTACTGAGTCAAGCCATCCTGCTGCGGCGGCCTCAATGGCTCGTTCGTACCCTCTGTCCACCTTTATCAGGTTTCTGAGACGTCCAAAAATACCTTGTATTACACCCAGCTCTCCGAGCTCCTCGATATTCCTCAGAGCGTTCTCCTCACTTCTGACTTTCTCATACAGCTCCCTCTGAGAGGAAAATTCTACGACGGCCTCTTTGGCAGAGCTGGCGATTTTCTCTGCTTCCTCCATCTCTTTCTCTATGGTTTCTTTCTGTGCCGCTCGTCGTTCAAGGTTTCTCTGGATCGTTTTTAGCCTCTCTTCCTGCTCTTTTCTCACCTCTTTAAGGTCGTCAAATGATTTCTGAAGTCTTTCCAGGGTCAATCCAAAGTCTCTTTTGCGCGACTGAGCTTCTCTTAATCTCTGAGCAAAGATTCTTGCTGATGAGTTTTTCTTGGCCAAGCCGCTTCTGAGATTGATCATCTCCTGACGGAGCTGATCAATCCTAGCCTCTTTATCATGAATGAGCATGCTGTTCTCGTTTAGAGATGATCTTAGAGAACCGACCTCGTCACGTATCCTATCGTAGAGGGCTTGCTTAGCAGATACAATACCGGATAAAACTTTTTGTTCATGTGTGAGTTCCCTCAGTCTGAGTTTTAGATCGTCAACTTCCTTTTCTATCACATCTGTTTGTCGCTGTGTGTTGTCTTTCACCTTCTTCAGACCGTCAAGTGTGGTGGTTTCCGCTCTTATCTTTGTTGACAACTCGCTCAGTCTGGACTTCAAGTCTCCTAGACCAATCTGAATCTGGATGAGGTTGGCTTGTCCTTCTTCAAGTCTGTCCGAACCCAGCTTTCTCCACTCACCTTCAGCTTCATGCCGCTGGGTCCTGAATTTCCCTCGAACCTTGCTCAGTCTCTCAACGCTTTGCCCGACCTGTTGCACTTTGCCCGCTAGGTTCTCCATCTTCTCCTTGATTTCAATGATCGCGTAGGACGTTCTGGAGGCTTCTAGGCGTCTTATTCCGCTTTGAATAAACTTGGATTTCAGTAGATTGTTCCTTTCCCTCTCAAGATCCTCCACTCTCTTCTGTACCTCGCCAACCTGTCCCATCGCCGTTCTGAGTGAGATGTCCGCCGCCTTCAGCTTCTCTTCCGCCTCGGCCTTTTCAGTGTCGTATTGACCTATACCAATCATGTCCTCGATTATCTTTCTGCGCTCGTGAGCGGATATTTCAGCCATATGGGTGATCGTACCTTGTTGTACGACATTATAGCTGCTAGGGGCTATCCCAGCGATAGCAAGCATCTCGACAAGATCAGCCCTAGAAATTCTCCTCCCATTGAGCCTGTATACACTCTGTCCACTTTGATCAATCTCCCGCGCGGTTGTCACAACACCCGTATCGACAGGTATTCTTCCGTCCGAATTGTCGAATTGGACTACCACTCTGGCGGTCTTCTCCGGTCTCAGGTCCGACTCGGGGTTTCCTTGGAATAGCAACTTGGAGAAGTTTTCGGCTCGAAGTCTTCTTACGCTCAGCTCTCCTAGTCCAAACAGAACAGCGTCGATGATGTTTGTCTTTCCGCTTCCATTAGGTCCCGTAATCACGGTAAAACCTTTGTCCAGCGTTATCGTGGTCTTCTCGAGGAAAGTCTTGAAACCTTTTATCTCCATCTTTTTCAGGTAGGTCACTGCGATCATCCCTCCAGCTGAAACGAAAACCTTTGATATACGAGAGAGATGGTCAGGAAACTTGGAGAGAGGCAGATTGCTTCTGAACTTTCAATTCTTGCACAGCGCATACAGAGTTGCCTTGACAAGACTTCACCAGTCAAAACTTGTAATGTCAACTTGCGAATCTTCACTATCTTTTGCCTTCCGCGTTCGCTTGTAAGTGAAATATTTCCCGGATTTGAAAAATCATGTCTAAAAGGCTTTTTGTCATCGCGGTATACTCCTTCATAATATCAGATCCGCGTCTTCGTTGACGGATTGTTGGAGTCTGGCTATTTTCTTAACGAGGTTCTGAACCTTGCGTTTCTCACCGTATACGATCACAAATCCGTCTCCAGGGGTCCTGTACCCTAGTCCCTCTTCCTCCACTGCTCCTACAATCCGATCCAAAGGCATGTCGTTTGTTGTTTTTATCCTGATCCAGTGAGTATCCCGTGGAATTCCCGGGATGAACTTGGTCTCTTCGCGGACTTTTTTGTGGTTTTCTGCTCTAGCCTGTCCTAACCTGCGTAGCCAGCCATCAGCAGCCTCTGTTCCAAACTTCTTCTGAGCAACATGCATCACATAAAGCTCCACGTTTCCAAGAAATTCTTCAATCCTCGAGACATGATCTGGGTTATCTTTGTCAACCCTCAGGATCTGTATCGTCGTTTTGGCGGACCGCAGGTCATTCATAATGCTTGGTGGCAGCGCCTCACCTGCCTTCCGCAACTCCGTGATCAATTCTGCTAAGACTTTCCACATAGCTTCATAGTTGACAACCATGTCCAGCTCATCCTCCTTAGGCTCTACCAACCCTGTGACGAGTCGTATACCCAAGATACTATCGATAGTCAACTCACTCAATTTCTTGAGCTATGCATCTTGTGGATATTGTTGTACAATCACACTAATAAATTATAGTGATCAATTTTTAACCATAGAAAAACCTTGGGTAGGATTGTGCTTCTAGAGGGGTATTGTGATGGCAAGGTATGAAAGGCCCGTCGTTCCAGAAGAAGTTGAACATGTCGTGGTCTATCAGAAGGATGACGAATATGCTGGATGGCCCTTCAATGGCGGTCTATGGAATTTCGGAGATGACGAAATCGTCGTTGGGTTCAATCGTAATCGATGCCTATACAGGTCGCCGACGGACGTTCGGCATGAACAGATACAACTAGGTGAAGGACAGACGGTCACGATGCGATCGAAAGATGGAGGGTGTACGTGGCCAATTGAGGGCCTCCAAGTCCTCATAAGAAGCAAATCTGAACTAAGAGCGAAGATCTTGCACTATCCGGTCGATGCCAATCCTCTTCCCAAACCGAAGTCAGCAGACTTCTCGAATCGAGATGTGGCATTGGCAGTTGAAACACCCCTCGGCAACGAATGTGGACCTACTGCCTTCTTTATCACACGCAACCGAGGTCATGGATGGGAGGGCCCACACCTCTTGTACGACCGGGTCTTTGAAACGATCCAAGCTAGGCCATCATACGTACTGCGTCCTGATGGAATGGTACTATGGTTTGTCCAGGGAATACGTCGAGATGAGTTACTCAAAGGCGATCATACAGGAGAGCCTGAAGGAAGGCCTATGATTATCGCAAGCACAGATGGCGCGGCATCTTGGAATTTTCTGGGTTACGTTACGCCACCTCTTATTTATCCCCCGAAGATCTGTCCTTGCCCAGCCATACTGCCCGACGGCAGAATAGTTGTTGCATTGAGAAACTTATGGCCAGACTACAGATTTCACTGGACCGATATCTACATCTCGAATGACGGCGGTCTCACATGGGCGTTCCTGTCAAGGGTCAATGAATGGGGAGCACCAGCCTCCCTCTCAATACTGAAGGATGGTCGTCTCCTCTGCACATATGGGTATCGAGCGCCTCCATACGGAATTCGAGGGAAGATCAGTGCAGATGGTGGTGAATCATGGGGGAGGGAAATCATACTACGCGATGACGGCGGCAGTCCGGACCTCGGTTATCCTCGCACCGCAGTCCTATCGGATGGGAAGGTCATGGCAATCTATTACTTCAATAAGGCTGGTGATGTCATCAACTGTAATGGTGGTGTCCGCCACATAGTGGCAACCATATTTGAACCTCCATACTGAGGTTTGTCGGTAAGTGCTAACCTAGCTTTCACTTGGATGGTCGTTTGAAAGCAGGTCCACCAACGATCTTAAGCGAGAAAAGCCATTCCGTTGATGTGCCCTCTTCCGGGAAGAATGACTGAAAAGGCGGTAGTGGGCTAATCCTCAGAAGATAACAGTGCACTCCTCCACATCTAAAGGAAATCCACCAGAGTTGCAGCCCGCCCCTTCTCGAATGTTATGCTCATCGGCTTAAACGTCTGATCTAAGGCTGTCTGAAGATTCCGTACGTAGTCTTCCATGTTCACTTCGTTGAAGCTCCTTACGAGGGATGTTGGTTTTACGGTGAAGGGTCTTCCTTTGTATGCAAACGGTTTAACCTTTATGAACGAGATTGTGTCCCCCCTTCGGACCTGTCTGCCTGTAGCGACGAGCTGGATCGCGCATTGGTAAGGTTGATGGATCATCTCCTCATCAACGGTCTTCTCAGAAGGATCAAAGTGAAGCTTGACCGTGTACTCCAAGTCTTCTAGGGGGATCCTTCCAATCCTAAGGTCATCAATCGATTTTTGAACCCCCCTTCTTATTCTTCCCTTTGCCGCTTCAAACTCAGCCGGGTTTTTGACTTCTCGGAGTTCCTTCACGCATGAGTTAAACACCTTTTGGATGAATAGTGGCGAGTTTGATTTTATGGCTACGACACCTTTTATGTCAGGGGTTCCATCTCTCTGAATCCCGAAGTAGGCTTTCATAGCGCGAGGCAGCACGCATAAGGAGTATCTCTTCTCGACGGCTAGATCTAGACGCAGCCTTTTCTTTACGTCGTGGATAAGTCGGTTGATCTGCTCGTCGCCCGGGTTGTCAAGGAATAGCGAGTCGGTGTCGCCGTAGATTGGACTGAGTCCGGCATTGAGGGCTGAGTTCCAGCTCTCTTGTAAGGCATATCTTCCATACGCGGTGATCGATTCAGCCAGAGCAAGCTGAGCCAAACCATGGATTCTAACTGTCACGCCGTAACATGAGACCAAGATGAGCTTCAGAAGGCTTGAAGCTGTTTCGGCTGACCGTCTCTCCTCTACTGGTATGGAGGAGTCTCGTGAAAAGGGTTTGAACCAGTGGATCCGTAGGTCTTTCAATGCGCCTATCAGGATCGAGTAGAAGCCTCTCCTCAGCGTGCATACGTGATGGTCCAAACCTGGAACGCGATTGTTGATGCATCCTGGGTGTTCACAATTGACCGTTTCATAGGATAGGTTGTATGCGTCAATAAGGCTTGGATAGAGACTTTCGAAGTCGAGGACCACAGTGTTGAAGTACATTCCGCTTCTGGGTTGGAAGGTTAGGGCGCCTTGGACGCCTCTTATCGTTTCTCCACGTCTCAGCTCACTGGATGTGGGTATCAGGATGTTCTTCTTTCTCATGTATGCATGAAGTATGGACCTAATCCATGTGCTGACCTTTCGGTTGTAGTGGGCTATGGGCAAAGGAAGGTTAACTATTCTGGACAATGTGAACATGAGATAGAGTTCCCGTTCATCGAGTTCGGTGGTGACACCAAGCCTTTCCAGTGGTATCTCCGGAATCTTCTGGGAAGAGAGAGTAAAAAATCTCTCTAACAACTCGTACTTCGAGGGATCGGCCGCTTTCACATCTGAGAACTTCTCCTCAAACTTCCGCTTAAGATCGATGGAAACCTCGTAGAGTGGCTTAGGCTTTCCTTCCTCTAGAGAATATGGGATGCCGAAATTCAGGTCGTGATCGTATACGTACCCCAGCGTGTAGGGAACCTCTCCTTCCCACGACTCTTTGAAGCGTTCAGATGCCTTCGCGACCTCAGCGGGATTCTCCAATATAACCCTTGTGACTGTCTTCAGATTCGCACCGAAGAGATCGATCTTCTGAGCATTCTCTGTTCTGGCGCCGAGGTCCACAACCACCTTTTCATCATCTGGACTGAGGGGGTGAGGTACGAGGAAATATGGCTTGTACTCGGTATCCACGACATCTACAATTCTGCTCTCTTCTGGGTCATAGAAATAAAGCCTTATACCCTTAGAATCCACTTCTGCGTCCAGTAAGTATAAGCCGCTCAACCGAGATACCTTTCGAAGTATTAGATCCTATGACATAATTATTGCTTTCCTTGATTAAGATTTAGCGTGATTCTCCGTTCTTGACCTACCAGATATCTCTTTGAACAGACCCGTCTAACGTCACCATCCCATCACGTAGGTCATCGTCAACACATCTCGGTTTCATGAATCTGGACGGTCGATTGAGCCATTCCTTGGTCAATCCGTCAAGCCGGTCGACCAACGCCTTCTCCTATTTGACGCGGCGAACATCCAACCCCATTCGTCTGAAACCGTTGTACGTGATCCTGAAAGTCTACCATTCCGCTATGTATGCAAGGCGCCTAGTTGAAAACGTTAAATGAGATAAGCTAGAGTCGACTAGAAATAGGCTCATCTCGATTCATGGGAAATACACCGAACTCTATTTCAATCAAAATTTCAAGTTGTTACCTGAAAAGTTAAGATCATCAAGAAGGCAGACTTTTGAAGCCATAGAGAAAACTACATGGTTTCGTCATAATTGCAGAGGAAAGAGAAGCCGAACGAAAGGCTTTGAAGTTCAAGGAGAACTCTGCGACCAGTAGAAATAATTTTTAGGATTTTCAAATAGAATAGAATTGGGTACGCCAGAACAATGCGTCGAGAAGATTCAGAGATACGTTGATCTTAAAGCCCTACGAATTTTCGTGGACAAGATTGCTTCCGCTTTCAGGTAGATTCTGAGGCGACATTGTCACCGATAACTCAACCATCCAAAGCACGGAAACATTCATTATTACAATATGCTACTCAAAAAATTCATCAAACCATACATCTTAAAAGGAACATGATCCGTAACATAATCTATATTCGTGTGAGATGTTGAAATGAGGTACAAAAATATTCCCGGGACAGATTTGTATCCTTCATCGATCTGTTTGGGTACAGGCGCAATGGGTAGTAAATGGTATGGAGATGGTGCAATTGGTATTGATCGCGAACATTCATTTCAACTTTTAGATACATTTGTTGAGATGGGGGGAAACTTCATTGATACTGCCCATGTATATGGGGATTGGGTTCCTGGTGAAAAAAGCTTGAGTGAGAAGACGATCGGCATTTGGGTTAAAGAGAGAGAAATACGAAATAAAATCATAATAGGCACCAAGGGTGCGCATCCGGCTCTCTCGAGCATGCATATTCCGCGCTTCAACTCTGACACAGATTGAATTCTCTGCATTGTAAAGGGCAATCTTCGAGATGTCAAACTCGAAGGGAGTAAACCCGCCTTCGTGGTGACCTAAAAGATGCCCATTGACCCGCACACTGGCATAGTAGTCTACACCTTCAAACCTGATCCTGATTAGGCGACCACGATGGCTTTCAGGCAAAATGACTTTTGCTCTATACCACCAAGGGTAATCATTTAGGAGTCTGACTTCATCTTTCCAGCAGTCGTCCGCATGAATCACTTGCTGAAGGTTATGCCCACCGGCACTTTCATCCAGTTGGAATCATCGTAATGAAGCTCTTTGTATTCAGGAGAGATGTATGTTCGATGACCCTTTTTCATCCGCCAATCATTGAGACTAGTTTCAAATGGGAGCTTCTCAATCTCCAAAGGTATCTGATTAACCATACTTCTTATCCCCGCCTCCATATTATCGTACAATTGTATATCTGCGGCTCATGTCAGAAACTTGAAGAGGAGGTTTAGGCTTATGATTATGAGGGCAACGCCGAAAAACTTCTTTAGTTGTCTACTAGGAGTCCTTTTAGCGACATGAGCACCTAATTGAGCACCGAGTATCCCGCCTATCGCAAGATAAGCTGCGTACTCAAAGTTTACATTGCCAAGGATTACGTGTGTAAGTACACCTGAAATTGACGTAAAGATAATTATAAACGTTGAGGTTGCAACGGTAACGTGAATCGGAAGATTAACTGCGAGATTTAAAATCGGAACCATGATTGGCCCCCCGCCTATGCCGAATAGACCTGAAGATAAGCCCCCAAAGAAGCTTAGAAAGGAGCCCAGCAGGACATTTGCGTCATATTCAAATACATGACCATGTGAGTCGACGAGCCTGCGATGCCAAAAACCCCAAGTTCTGAATGTCCTTGAACCAGCAGGGCTGAAGTTAAGCAGCATCATGGAGGCGACAAAAGCAAGGAAAACCGCAAAAGCGATGCCTAATGTTCTGCTTGGGATGAAAGTGGTCAGAAATGCACCAGCAAAAGACGCAGGTATCGATGTAATTGCTGAAAACAAACCAACGATGTAATCAATTCTCTTCTGCCCGAAATATCCATATGTAGAGGCTGAAGAGGTGATCATGATGACGGCGAGGCTGGTCCCGGCAGCATTTCGTGGAGTTAAACCGAAAATTAAAGTTAGTGCAGGCACTATGAAGGGACCGCCTCCGATGCCTAACATCGCCGCGATTACATTTATCAGAAATCCCAAGAATATGAGAAGCAAGATTATCTCAGGCTGCAATTTTGATCAACCTTTGCTCTTCGATTTTTAACCAATAAATGTAATCCGCATAAATATGTGCGGCATCTCTCGGTACGAATGCCTGTACAAGATTGTAGGTTCTTTTGTACCCGGCCTTCTCTCATTTGACGCGGCGAACAGCTAACCTCGCAATTGATATTGGCCATGATGGAAGGATTGGAGGTATGCATCAGTCGAGTCAGAAACGATTTTATACTGTTTTGTAGTTGAATCATGTAGATGATGCAGGAATATCCCGTCAGAGTCGGAGACACTCTATATGCCCATCAGGCAGCCCATTGTCTGTGTTCTCGGACACGTGGACACTGGGAAGACTCTGCTTCTGGACAGAATAAGGAAGAGTACTGTTCAAGCCCGTGAGCCAGGAGGCATGACGCAGCACATAGGGGCAAGCTTCTTCCCCATCGATGTCCTAAAAGAGGTGTCGGGACAACTACTCAAGAGGGCGGGTGGAGAAATACGTGTCCCAGGTCTTCTTGTGGTGGATACGCCTGGACACGAGGCCTTTGCAAACCTGAGACGAAGAGGCGGGGGAGTGGCAGATATAGCCATCCTCTTGATCGATGTTTTGAAAGGTTTCGAGGAGCAAACCTATGAGAGTATTGACATATTGAAGGCTAGGAAGACGCCTTTCCTAGTTGCTGCCAACAAGATCGATCGGATCCCGGGTTGGAGAGTGAAGGTAGACAGATCCTTCCTAGACTCATACAGTGCTCAGGAAAGTCATGTTCAACAGTCCCTTGATGAATACCTATACAGGATCATTGGGAAGTTCTCCGAGATAGGCTTCAGAAGCGACCGGTTTGACAGGATTAAAGATTTCACGCGGACCGTGGCCATAGTTCCCACGAGCGCTAAGACTGGGGAGGGAATATCAGAACTTATGGCTGTTCTGACTGGACTCACTCAACAGTACCTTCAGGAACGCCTGCAAACGACAGAGGGTCCGGCTAAGGGTACCGTTCTCGAGGTTAAGGAAGAGACTGGTCTTGGAATCACAGTGAATGTGATAATTTATGACGGCATACTGCGAAAAGGAGACACTGTGGTCATTGGGGGAAAGGCCAGGCCCATCGTGACGAATGTCCGCGCTGTTCTTGTGCCCAAACCGCTTGACGAGATAAGAGACCCCAGGGACAAATTCTCCTCTATAGAGGAGGTCTCAGCCGCTGCAGGCATCAAGATTGCGGCTCCAGATCTAGACGAGGCTTTGGCTGGGGCTCCATTCTACGTTGTTCCCTCTCGAGAGAGGATCGACGAGTATGCCAAGATGGTGTCAGAGGAGGTTGAGAAGCTCAAGATCATAACGGATATAGACGGGGTCATATTGAAGACAGACGCCCTTGGTTCACTCGAAGCCATAGCCGAAAGTCTTCGGATGAATAAGGTTCCGATAAGGATGGCTGACGTTGGAGATGTCTCGAAGCGGGACATAACCGAAGCGATGATAGTCAAAGAGAGGGCGCCCCTCCATGGATGTGTCTTAGCCTTCAATGTCAGGGCCCTACCCGACGCCCAGGAAGAGGCGAGCAGTAGGAAGATACCGATCTTCCAAAACAATGTAATCTATCATCTCATTGACGACTACTTGGAATGGATGAAAAAGGAGGAGGAAGCACTCCTAAGTAGTGAGTTTGATCGTCTCGTCAGGCCAGCGAAGATAAAAGTGATGCCTGGATTTGTCTTTAGAAAGGCGAAGCCAGCCATAGTGGGCGTCGAAGTCTTGGCCGGAAAGATCAGACCCCGAGCGAGCTTAGTAACCACTGACGGAAAAGAGATCGGCGAAATACTCCAACTTCAAGACAAAGGCGAATCCATACCTGAGGCTGAGATTGGGAGGCAGGTAGCCATCTCCGTGGATAAGCCCACGG
>Ga0315314_1001156_pt1 | contig 24522 bp, 25 predicted proteins | sample TDP9_MG_FD_203631 | JGI IMG/M metagenome (GOLD analysis project Ga0315314, IMG submission 203631) | Freshwater sediment microbial communities from Lake Towuti, South Sulawesi, Indonesia - TDP9 | ecosystem: Environmental > Aquatic > Freshwater > Lake > Sediment | place: Indonesia: South Sulawesi... | reverse complement strand
GGTAGGGCTATATCCTTACTGTTTGCACGAGAAGGAGCGGACATCTCACTGGCAGCCCGTTCAACAGACCTGATGGGGGATGTCGCCCATGAAATTAGGGCACTAGGAAGAAGGGCCCTCGTTAATACTACAGACATCACGAAGGTTGAACAAGTAGAGATGATGGTTAAACGCACCTACGAGGAGTTCGGCAAGATAGATATTCTCGTGAATAACGCTGGCATTGCAGGACCGACAGCATACGCCTATGAGATAGCTCCGGAAGAGTGGGATGAGACCTTCGATGTAAATCTGAAAGGAGCCTTTCTGTGTTGTAGAGCGGTAGTTCCTGTGATGATAAAACAGGGAGGGGGAAAGATTATCAATATTGCATCAATGACGGGAAAGCGTCCTCTTCCGATGAGGACACCTTACTGCGCAACCAAGATGGGAATGATTGGATTCACAAGGAGCCTAGCATCGGAGCTTGGAAAGTTTGACATCAACGTAAACGCGATATGTCCAGGCGCTGTAGAAGGACCACGAATTGAGATGGTCATCAAGAAAGCTGCCAAAGCTGAGAATGTAACCGAAGAGGAGGTTAGGAAGCGATTCCTCTCGGCCTCACCACTGGGAAGGATGGTTTCTGCAGAAGATGTGGCTAAGTTAGCGGTCTTCCTCGCCTCAGACGATTCAGAAAACATGACCGGACAAGACATAAACGTCACGGCAGGCGTCGTGATGTATTAAAGGGGATTTAGAATTAGATCAGTCTCAATTCACGCAAGAGCCATACGAGTCTCCTATCTCTTTCTCTTATGATGTCATCGATATTGGTTCCCTCATAATTACGAAAGCCTCTTCCAGATTTCAAACCCAGCTCTCTCCCTTTGACTTTCTGTATTAATCCCGCCGATGGCCTAAATTTGGGGTCTTTCAGCTCTTCATATAAATATGATTGACAGTAAAGTACAGTGTCAAGTCCCAAGTTATCTAAAGCCTCAAACGGTCCCATAAGGCAAAAGCGTATACCTAAGTGCTTTGTCCAGACTTTGTCTAGGTCTTCAATGCTGGCGGCTCCTTGGTCTAATAGGTTTAGAGCCTCAGCGGTCATCGCGAATTGCATTCTGTTAACTAAGAAGCCCGGGACATCCTTACATACTATTGGTTCTTTCCCCATCTTTCTCAGGAGATTAATCGCGGCATTGAGGGTGTCTTCAGATGTTTCATCTCCACGGATTACCTCTACTAGCGGACATATATAGGGCGGGTTCATCCAATGGGTACCTACCACTCTGTCTGGCCTATTGGTGGCTTCAGCTATTTCGCTTATTCTTAGAGTCGATGTGTTAGACGCCAATATCGTGTGTTCTGGGCATAGTTCATCGAGTTCTTTGAAAACTTGCTTCTTCAATTCCATCTTTTCTGGAACTGCTTCTGTCACAAACTCAGCCTCTTCTGTTGCATCAGAGATTCTTGTCTTCCCACTTATTCTGGTTAGTGCTTCGTCCATATTTTTCTCGTTCAGCATACCTAGACTAAGGAGAGTTTGCAGATCAAATCTTATTCTGTCAAGAGCGTCTTTAATTTTTCCCTCATCAACATCCACTAAACAAACCAGATACCCATTAAGTGCGCACACTAGCGCAATCCCATGCCCCATAATACCTGCTCCAACAACTGTAATCCTTTCCATACTATCGATATTCATTTTCCGGTTCCTCGCCGTCTCTCTATATTTGATATATCATCATAAATATTCTCTTTGCACTATCCCCTCTTCTCAATCCTCCAGATATTCTTGAGCGGTTAAAGAGGGGGCGCTTGGCTTTGCATGGTTAAACCTGCTGTACATGGCTAGGAAAACAAGATTCATTTACACTTTTCCCTTAGCCGCAACACTCTTCGTTTACTCTTTAGTGGAAATTCTAGGGGGACTGGAGGAATTGCCATTTTCGTTTTCGGATTGATCATTGGCAACTACCGCTCCATCATGACTGCAGTAAAACTGCGCCTAGACGAGAGCCATTTATCCGTTGTAGTTAGACGTATTGGTGGCTTTCACTCGGAAATAACCTTTATGCTTCGTTCCTTTTTCTTCACATTTCTAGGCTTGATATGCACACTTGCCGGCTTAACAGAGATACTCATCGGAGTGGCAATTGGCATTCTACTACACTTAACACGCTACCTCTCCTTTAGAAGTAGTTGGATGTCCTCCTAGGCCTGAGGCAATCGTTAGAGGAATAGTGGCGGCGGCGAAAAGAAAGTTTGGGTGATAATGCATGACTGACCAATCTAAAGAGGTTAGCTATGATTACACACGGTTAATCATGCCTGTAGGTCCAGTTCATCCGGCGTGCACCTTTTCGTAGTATTGGATTAGCCTACTCATATTACCTTCGACTGTGAATTTATGTCTCGAGTCCAAGACGTTCTTTTTTATACTTTCTACTTTTCCATTTTTTAGTTGAGACGTCATCTCATCTACGCTATCGAAGACCAGGCCAACATTATGTTGCTCTAAAAATCCTTTGATGCTCTTGTGTGGAAATGCAAGAACGGGAAGACCGCAGGCGATGTACTCGAAAAGCTTGTTGGGTATGGCAACATCCAAGTGTTTCCTATTTTTGGGATTGGTGTTGAAGCCTGCCCAACCGAAATCGTACTGTGTTATCTCATAAAGCAATCTCTTTTGATCAAGATGTCCATGGTAATGTATGAATTTGTTCTCTTCAGCTAAACGCTGATAGGCTTCGTCCTTTGCACCCCAGATCGAGACGTACATGTGTAGGTGTATTTTCTGTTCAGCAATCTCCCTGAATATCTCCCGTAGGTCGTAGTGGCTGTCCTTTGTGATACTTGTGACTGTTCCTATATATACAATGCGCGTTTGTTCGTCTGTTTCGGAGAGCCTTCTCTGAAGCTGAGACGGAACCATCGTCTCGGAGACATAGTTGTAGAAGACTAAGTCTCTTGAGGCGTCAACATTGTATCTTGCCTGGATGTAGTCTCGCACGCCTTCAGTGACATATATTCTTCCATCGCTCAGTTCATTGGCTTTCTTCTCTTGGCTAGGATATAGGTTCCTTACAGTTTCCTCATCGTCGGTTGCGTAGTAACCAGTTTCTCTGAGGGTGAGAGCTTCATGGCAGTCATGTATTACTGGAACCTCGCCATTTGCCGCCTGGATGGCTGATGTTGTGAGAAGGTCTGGAGCGTTATGACTATGGATGACGAAAGGATGAAACTTTTTTATTAATTTTTGATGTCACCCTCAAGGTCATCTGGCTTCAATTTGACGAGTTCATCGAAAAGTTCGTCACCATATCCATAGAGTTCGTTCAGTGTGTGATATAAGTAACCAAGCACGATTGTGATTCCGCCACCGAACGCCCACTTGAGCCCCTTAGCATATTTCAAAGATCTTATGCATGGCTGAGGCTGCAAGAAAAGTATTCGTGGCATCGTTTCCTTAGTTCTTAAACATCGATATTCCAAACTTTGCATGTTACCACCTCGCTTTGAACTAGCTAACTAGATAGCTTTGAATTTTTTGGCGTGGCTCATAGAGAGCAAATGGCGTTATCCTCTCAGCGTAAGGGTTCGAGGTACGCCCCGCAATGATACATGGTCCCTCACGGGATACTGACAGGGCTGATACACAAACCTTAGCGGGAATACACATAGACTTATCTGAGCAGTATGTTTTCAATCTAACTATTCTGTCAACTGGAATTGGGCGTCGGCCTAAAATTGGGTTGCGTTTCAGTCATTGCGGCTGATTTTAGTTCTTCCAAACGTTTCTCAACTATTTTTTGTATAGTTGTCCTCAACTCTTCCCCTTGAGTTGATCTGTCGATCTTGTTCGTTTCATCTGCAAGGTGTTTGTCGCCCAGTGTTTCTCTGATCCATCGCTCAAAGTCCCCACGTTTAAAGTGGAACTCTATCGACTTCAACGGGATCTTTTTCAGTTTTTCGCAGAAATCGGCTAGACATGTTGCGGATTCGCCGGTATATTGTCCAATATCCGTGAAGAACAGGAAGGCTTCGACTATGGAAATGGCTCTCAAAATTCTTGAGGCTGCCTCTGGCGTAATTCCACTTTTATCTCTCTTTTCAGCAGTCACAAGCTCACCACTATGTGGCAATAAATATCACCGATAACTTATAAATATTTCTAATTTGGTATGCTGTGTGAGACAAGGATATATGAGGGATTAGAGCTCCAATAAATTCCTCTGAAACTGTTGCCCGGGATTAGACCTTTGATTCAAGAGAATGTCTGGCATGCCCTAAAGACTGAAGAAGTATTCGAAAAGCTTGAGACAAGCGAGAAAGGATTGACATCTGGCGAAGTAGAGGAGAGACTCAGCAAGTATGGAGCGAACGAGCTGGAAGAGGAGCGAAAACTTACCAAGTTAAAGATGCTTGCTGACCAGCTGAAGAGTCCTCTTGTTGGAGTCCTCGTTAATGAAACTCTCGATAGTGCGCTCTTCAATGGTCACACTAATGTGATACTTTTGCAGATTTCAGAACGAAAAAACCGGTTGACGCTTGAAATCCAGAACACATAAAAAATAGTAGTTCGAATCCAAACATGCTGACTATAATCCCTGAGAGTAACGCGGCAACAGCCCAAGCAATATCATATACGGACTCGAACATTCCCAAAAATAAACCTCTCTTATCTTTGTCGCTCATGTCCGTCATCAGTGCGAGAAGAGCTGGACGTTGAAGAGCGAATGATATTCCAAAGAAAAACTCGATTATGAAGAGGTGTATTAGATCGAAAGCAAAGATGTAAGATAATGAGCATATGGAACCCATCATGATACCGGCAAAGAAAATCTTTTCTCTCTCATAGAGATCGCTAAGTCTTCCAGCAGGTGCCTTAAAAAGGGCTGCAACTAAGCTAAAAACTGCAGAGAGGACGCCAACATCAACAAGAGACGCTGAGAAATGATTAACAACAAATATAGGGTATATTGGACCGAGCAAGCCTACTCCTAAAGAGCTCAGAATACTTAACGTAATCATGAATAGGATTGGTGATTTTCGCATATATTCTTCCTCCGGTAACTGGAGACGATTCGTAAACGGCTTCTGACTCAGAGACAGACATTCTTGGCAGGCTTGCTCCGCTTTAATTCGTCTTTCTTAACTAAGTAATAACTATCTCGGTTGGTTATAAGTATTTCTATTTTACTATAACATATGTAAATAGTCTGTATTTGGTTTACCAGCGCACATAGTCAAGCTGAAGAAGAGGAAGACCCCAAAAATAGTGTCTATTTGGCTTATTCTTGCGTTGGCAAGTGAGACCATGGAGAACGTCGAAAGAGGTCACAACCAAAGCGCGATCCGCAAAATGCTAACTAACCCCAAAATCAGAAAAGCAACTAAAGGAGAGACAGATTATAAAACATGATTAGTCATCAAAAGCATTTCTGTTAATTTTGACACCAATCATTAATTGTCTTTTTTCAGAATTGTTAAGACAATTCCCATGAGAGTTATTACTACAGCGATACCGTTTATTGAGGGATGTACTATTACGAGTAGCGGTGAATAAAGTAGGCAAATGATTACGAGCGTTGCGGCTCGTAATGCAACTTTGATCCTTATTTTCGTTTTATCCATGAGATTCTTTTCTTTTCTTCCCTTTCTTCTTCGCACATATTCATAAGCCAACACATCCGACGCTGCATCAAGCACATTTCCTAATCCTTTGGAACCTTTTATAAGGAAGAGGGAGAAGGCTGAGAGGATCATTAGGCTTATGAGCATAGGGAGCCCTACTGGATCAATTCTTACCGCTACAGGTAGGAAAACTAGGACCCCGAAGAGCCAGATAAGTGTAGCCGCAGAAAGATTAATCGTGATCTCTGGAAGATGTTCTTCCGCCGTCGCAGCTTTTTTGGAACGCACTCGGTTAGCTTCAGTCTCTCCCATTTCTCAGCTTCCCCTTTTACTTCGTTGTCTTCTGGAGGTTCTTCACCAAGACATATATTATTGCAGTCGAGGTCAGCACCGCGATGATCAAACCTGAGATAATCATGATCGCCTTTTCTAGGCTGTTCTCCCATGGTAGCCACTGAAGAACAGCTTCAAATAATTCGGGATAATATACGCCGAAAAAATAAAAAAATAGGAGGTCGGCGATGAGTATTGCTGCTAATACTGCGACTTCTGATTGCAGACTCAAAGATTTCTCATCTCAATGTTGGCTGCGTTAAGATTTTGTCAAGATCTTCTGGGACCATTGAGTTGTGTATCGTCTTATTTCAGATGATACTGCTTGAACCACTCGCCAGATTTGGTAGATCGCCCATATGACTATGACAAGCAGTGCGAATCCTGCGAGTCCCGGATGTATTCTTGTTAGAAAGTCGACGAATAGCAGATACGCCAGAGACACTACGATGATGTTAAAGATTCCCACAAGCGCTGTCCGATAGTGTCCTACTTCTTCAGGCGACACCTCATAGGGGGCTCCTATCTCGCATGCAGCATAGCCAGCTACTCCATCAACCATCCCACGAACATCCCTTACTATTTTTAGTACTATTACGCCTAAAGCCACGATTATGATGAAGTTCAGTAACCTCGGCAACGGCCATCCAAGAAAGTCAATGCCCTCAGCGATCGGTATGAAGACCAGACGTGCAAACAGCCATATTAGAATTGCCCCTGAAACGTCTAAAGCCACCTTTGGAAGAGTCGATGCAATTTTTTCTCTCGATTCTCTGCTGATTTTCTCGTAATATTCCACCGTCCCCTTCACTTCCTCTGACATAAAATCACCATTTAACAATAAATATTCCAAATATTTATAAGCATTTCTATTTTGCTATTTTATGTGAGAGATAGTTATGTTTATAAGCACGATTGTTTTCTAATAAATTTTGGTGCTGTATTGCAATGAGTGCACTAAAGCTGAAGGCTTCGATGATCGGAACGTTAGCTGCCATCATAGGCCTCTCCACACTTTTCTTCACCGTAGTCCTATCGTTGCTCGGCGTATTCAACATACTGACTCTGGGGATTTTTGTCATTTTCTTTAGTGTTCTCCAGTGGCTAATTGCACCATATCTTATCAATGCCCTTTACCGTGTAAGAAAAGTGTCAAGATCCGAAGAGCCTGAACTCTACAGTATGGTGGAGAGAATAAGCCAAAAAAGCGGAGTAAAGATGCCCGAGGTTATGATAGCTAGAATCCCCATACCGAACGCCTTTGCTTACGGCTCACCTCTTACAGGAAAAAAAGTTGCTGTTACAACAGGGCTCTTAGATACTTTAGACGCCGAAGAAGTTGAGGCTGTAATTGGCCATGAGCTAGGCCACTTGAAACACCGTGATGTCCAAATTATGATGTTTGTCTCAATCCTGCCCGCTCTGTTCTATTACATAGGGTACTCTTTAATGTGGTCCTCTATGTATAGAGGAAGAGATGAGAGGAGAAATGCAGGCCTCGCAGCACTGATCGGCTTTGCAAGCATAATGTTCTACTTGATACTAACCCTCTTCACATTATACCTCAGCCGGCTAAGAGAGTTCTACGCGGATAGACATAGTGCAGGTGTTGTGGATGAAGGAGCTCGCAAACTTTCAGAAGGCCTTGTTAAGATAGCCTACTCAACCGGAAAAATGAGGAGATCCCATATGAACATGGGCAGCTTAAGCTCCATGAAAGCCTTATTTATTTCCGACCCAGACACCGCAGGAAAAGACGCCGAAGCGTTATTTCAGGTAGGCATGTTGAAGAGCGACAGAGAACTAGTTGCAGAATATCTAACCCGAAAGGTAAGGACAGAGGACAAAATTGGCGAAGTCTTTTCAACGCACCCAAACATGATTAAACGGTTAAGAGCTCTGCAAGAGCTAGCATAATCTGATGATTGAAAAAAGTCTTTCTATCTGAAGGTGATAGATTTCAATATGGAAGAGATAACATGACCAGAAAAACTTCAAATCAAATAGCTCTCAAATCTCAAAACATATTGCCATGAAAGAAATGCTTGGTTTCAAGGCACCAAACATTAATGTTAGAGATGAGTGATGAGAAAAAGCGAAGTAACCGCTCTAGTAATGATCTTGACATCCCTCATCATTAGCATCTACTCTTATCCTCTAATGCCAGAAACAATCGCTTCTCATTGGAATGTTCAAGGAGAGGCAGATGCTTATAGGTCGAAGTTCTGGGGTTTGTTTTTCTTGCCATTCTTCTCTGTCGGATTGCTATTACTCTTTATCTTGATACCTAAGATAGATCCATTAAAAGCAAATGTTGAGAAATTCAGAAAGTATTATGACGGGTTTGTAGTTTTAGCAGTTGGTTTTTTCTTCTACCTCTATCTTCTAACGGTTTTCTGGAATGTTGGCATAAGATTCGGCATGACCCAATTTTTGCCACCCGCTTTCGCAATTTTATTCTATTATTGTGGAATTTTAATAGAGAATGCGAAAATGAACTGGTTTATCGGGATCAGAACACCTTGGACCTTGAGTAATGAGAAGGTGTGGGAAAAAACCCATAGAACGGGTGGAAAACTATTCAAAATCGCTGGAGTAATCACTCTTTTTGGAGTCTTCTTTCCAGGCTATGCTATATTTTTCATACTTCTCCCTGTGATTCTAGTAGCCTTTTATTCCACTGCTTACTCTTATCTCCAATATCAAAGACAATTAAGATAATTAGCAGGCTAGAATTGAGCGTGAGATGTAACAGAGACAGATTCTGAAGGTAAAAAAGTGCTTTTCGCATGCTCTAAATATAACCACAAGTCTGTAAGCTCAAGTTTCTCATCGCCAAACGCTTTCGAGGCTATGCGGCTCCACTTCCTGATATGCCCTCTCCACAACCAGACCCAACTTCAGTCTCTAAATCAACCTACTACCTTAAATGCCCAAGGTTTGGGAGGAAATCTTGGCTTGTTCCCTTATTGCAAAAATTCTTAAAGGATTTCTCCTCAGCCTTCTCCATTATGGAAATTGCCGTCTCCCTAAATTCAGATAGCCTGTAATCTGCACTCTATTTCTTTCCTACATTCATACTAATTCGTGAATTCTAGATCAGAGAAAGGCGGGAATTATGACATTTTCTACCCAATGTTCCAGTCAAACATCAGGTTTGATCACTATTATGATTTTCTTTACTGCCAATCCACATATCTTTCTGATTCCTCTCTTGCCCCGCTTATAATCTACATTGATCAACTTCAATTCTTCTAGGAGACGTACTTGTTCACTCATATAGGCTTCACTCAAATCTAACCTTTCGGCGATTCTTGAGACATCTAGACGTTCCTTAGAAAGCAGCTGTAGCATCCTTAACGTTGTAGAATTCAGCGCCTCAGCGACCTTTAAGGCTTCCTCGCCTGTCACCACCATTTCCCCTACCGACAAATGAACACCTTCTTGTGGCTTATGGAAGCTAACTATATTGATTATGTTGGGTGATACCTATAACATTTTGCTATATTTATTGGCCTCGGTCAAATAGGACGGGAAAAGAAGAGAAGGATCTAGAAGTCATCGGAGGAACAATGCATGCCAACTATGCGAAAAACTCCGAAGAAAAGAGGCTTAGCCTGCAAGTTCACTCCGTCTATCATGTTCTCCACATATCCTGCAGTATTTCTCCACATCTCTCACATTTGATGCGCCGAGATAAACGATCCTTGGTCTACTCCATTGATGAAGCCCAATTCTGCACAGCAATCTTCTCCACTTCAGGCCCAGCTCTTTCTCCGCCTCTTTGCACTTTTCCTTCTGGTTTTCTTCCTAACTTCTGCCACTCTAATTTTCGGCCTTACCTCTCCCTTTGTTTCTACTGGACTTTGCATCCCTACCTGCAACGGCCCTTGAGTCTTTTTCTTTTTTCTCCTGAACCAATCCAAAATGCTCACGGCGCTTCACCTCCTCATGCATTCCTAATTAGCCATCTAGCGCATAATATAGAGAATTCGTAATATTTATAAATAACTGGCAATATTTATTTTTGATGAATTCAGCTTAGGGATTGTGCCGCAATGAGCAAGGCCAAGAAGAAAGCAAAGAGAAAAGGAAAGAAGAAATAGGATGCACCAGGTCTCCGCCGGGAGACCCCCCAATTTTTTGGCCTCGCACTCTAACGATACGCTGAGGAAAGGATATCTAGCAGATTCAACTAGATACATTAGCACGACCTGTGGTTACAATCTGTTCAGGAGAACTTTCTCACCCAGTTGGTAGAAGTTCCAAGCTCCCGAAAGCCTTGGAATGGCCTTTGAGATGCCAGATATTGTATTCTTGAATGAGACCCAAGGGCTTCTTCCTTCTCCTATCAGAAGCTTGTAGAACATTGTTGAGAAAACAGCCGCGTCTTCCCATAAAGTTTCATGCAGAGGCGCTACGCAATATTGGCAGCCAGCGTCGGAGAAGGCCCTTACCATATCCACATGACCAGTCTCACAAGCGGAAAGCACAACAAGCCTTGGGATTTTAGATCTTCTCTTGTTCTGCCACAGGCCTCTTAGATCACTTGAATAGACTTTGCCTCGGCAGCGAATATCTATCCAAGTTCCCTTCGTTGGGTCGAAATCTCCATGAGCCGATATATGTAGGTACGGCTCTACCGTTTCTTCAAGTTCTCCTAAAAAGCTATTCCTGCTCTTTATCTCCCTAATTCTTGCGGACCTTTCAAAACCGAGAATACGCATTAACTCCCAAAGTAACCGACCCTCAGACATTCTCTCCTTGGGCTCTGAAGTACACTCAAGTATAAGTAGCCTAGCTTTCTTTCCCATCAAATTCGCCCTTCTTGATTCCAATATTCCGAGGCCATCGCCCATCATTGAGCATTATAGCATTATGAGCAGAGGTCTTGCGCAACTTTGAAACAGTTTATGACTACTATTGGCATTTTGGTAATATTTATAAGTACTCAGTTATGTTATTAACGAAAAACAGGTTAATAGAGGAAAATGCAGGTAGATATCAGGATGTTACCCCCTAAGAATAAACACCTTGAGAGGTTGGGGAGAAGATGCAGAGCCTCAGCGGTGGAGGCACAAAGACCATGTCCTTCATAGTTCTTCTTGCAGTTTCGTTGTCTCTTCTGAACTCTATCTTTGGATGGAGATCGTTTGAGGAGATTCCACCATTCCTCCAACCCTTCAGCAACATAGTACTGCTGGTTAATCCTTACCTTGTCTATATCCAAGCTGTTCTGGTCTTCTTGTTGGGCTATTGGCTAGTAATGCTGTCAAAGAAGGAAGAAAGCAATGTTGCTTAATCACTTATCAAGGTAACTCACCATATGAGAAGGCAAAAGAGAAAGTGAACTGAGAAAATCAGCGCTTCAAACACACGTAAAACCTGTGTCAAGAGATGGGAAACTAATGTTTATTCTGGCCGTTGCCATTGCTCCTTTGATCGGATTGGGGTTGGTCTTTGATGTAGCGATGGTATTTGTTCTTTTAGTTTTTGGGATCGCTCTTTTGACTTTTTCAGCTGAGAAGGCGGTTGAGCACTCGGTAAGCATGCCTTCAGCATTGGAATTTCCCCTCTCATGATCGGCCTCCTAATAGTGTCTTTGGATACGGATGTGTCAGAGAAACTTTATCTCCGTTCTGCCGAGCGGAAAAATACACATCTACAAGGAGATTTGAAACGAGGGTGACTCAAATGATCTGGTTGTCTCTCTTATTGCTAGCGATTGGAATGGTGTTGCTTGGGGCCGCCAGCGGAATATTCATATCCAGCATTGTCGCCGTATCAGAAAAGCTAAGGCTAAAAAAATCCGTTCTAAGCTATCTTTTAGTTGCCTTCTCAACATCACTCCCTGAGCTATCTGTTGCTACCAATGCTATAATCATTGAGAACATGTCTGTTTCACTCGGTGATCTTCTCGGCTCTAACATAACTAATATCTGTTTCATAATTGGTGCGTGCCTTGTTGTGGCCACCTTGAACCGTTCTCATGAGAGAAAGATAGCCTTGAGAGAGGAAGATAAGAGAGAGTTCAAAACTGGGTTGATGCTTCTCTCGATAACGCTTCTCACACTTCTCTATCTTCAATATATCAGTAGATTAATCGGCGTTCTGTTATTAGGCGTGTTCTTCGGGTACTCTTATGTCCTAATGCGGAAGAGGAAGGAAGACAGAGAGGGCATCTACAAGGGGAAGGTAGATGGAAGAATCAGAAAAGAATTGGTGTTTATCATCGCTGGGATAGTTGGCGTCATGCTAGGTGCTAGGCTTACTGTTGAATCCGCAATAGACATCGCAACCTTCTTCCGAATCCCAGCTTCGATTATAGGCGCAACTCTAATTGCTCTTGGAACCAGTCTCCCTGAGTTTGTGGTTGATATCAGAGCATCTGTCAGAGGGTACTTTGAAATCGCAATAGGTGATATTGTTGGAAGTTGCTTCTTAAATTCAACGCTTATCTTAGGTCTATTGCTGACTTTCACATCCTTCAAAGTGAACATACTTGTCCTCTCTGATCTCATACTATTTAGTGTGATCTCAAACCTTCTGCTATGGCACTTCTTGGAGAGTAGAAAGATGGGAAGACGAGAGGGTTTCATTCTCCTCACGCTCTACATAGTCAACCTATTGAGCATCCTTGGAATCTTAATCCTGAGGATTCCCTAAGCTATTCAGACTACGTAATCGGGGCGTATGAGACCCTAGCGCTCATGTTGGTTGGCACTATTGTTGAGAAGAGGTATATGCCACGAATCAACTCATGGACATCGCGATGCGTGCTTCCCCTTTTGGCATGGAAATGCTTTTGTTCTTACTGTGGTCACTGGTGCAAGGAAATCCTATAAAAGACTGGAAAACGTTTAGCAGATAATGAAAGCGGTGGCCATGTCAGCTATTGAGACAGAGGAATTGACAAGGAGATTCGGTTCTTCTACAGCCGTAGATCACCTAAGTTTTCAAGTCCTGGAAGGCGAGGTCTTTGGTCTTTTGGGTCCAAATGGCGCGGGCAAGACGACGACTGTCCGTATGCTTTCATGTCTTGTTTTGCCTTCCGAGGGTTCGGCTAGGGTAGGCGGATACGACATTCGTCGAGATTCGCTCAAGGTAAGGCAGATAGTTGGACTTCTGACCGAGAACCCGAGCCTATACGAGAGGCTGACAGCCTGTGAGAACCTTGACTTCTTCGCGGAGGCTTACGGGCTCTCCGATCTGCAGGAGAAACGAGAAAGAATTAGGGAGCTTCTTGAGTTTTTCGACCTTTGGGAGCGGAGAAGTGACAAAGTGGCAACTTTCTCTAAGGGTATGAAACAGAAACTGGCAATTGCGCGGGCGCTCGTGCACAAGCCTCCTATCTTGTGCTTGGACGAGCCAACTTCAGGTCTTGACCCAGAGTCGGCAAAGGCGATAAGAGACCTAATCGAAAGGCTTAGTCAACACGAGAAGCATACTATTCTGCTTTGCACACACCGACTCGAAGACGCCGAGAGACTATGTAGCAGAGTGATGATAATAAGAAAGGGCAAGACCGCTTTCGTAGGAAACCCCGAAGAGCTTCGTGATAGAATGACCGGTCAACCAGTCCTCCAAGTTACGTTGAGGAAAGTGAATAAGAAAATCATAGAATCTGTGAGGAAAATCAAGCAGGTTAGGGAAGTCAGTGTGAACAAATCTGCTTGTAGGTTGATGATAACCCTCGACGACGCTAAATCTGCCACACCCGAAGTGGTCAGAAACGTTGTATATGCTGATGGGATGATTCTCTCCGTAAACGCTATTCGCCCGTCGCTTGAAGAAGCCTACCTTAAGATGGTTAAGGAGGAATGAAGTTGAGAATCCATAGAGTGATGCTGGTCTTCAGAAAGGATTGGCGTGAGGTTAGTAGGAACTGGGAAGTCATCTTGCCCATAGTTGTCATACCTTTCATCTTTTCCATACTGCTTCCAGTAGTTATTGTGTTGATTCCTAACCTGGCAGATGTGCCTGGGATCAATATAGGTGATCTTGAGACTATGATACGGAACTTGCCTAGCCATGTCCGAGATGAACTTGGAGGAATGACAGATCAACAAGTGCTGGTTTACATTATGTCGTTGTATTTCTTTGCACCTTTCTTTTTGATAATTCCTCTCATGGCGTCAAGCGTGATAGCCTCAGACAGTTTCGCTGGCGAGAAGGAAAGGAAAACAATCGAAGCTCTTCTGGCGACACCCCTCTCGGACAGCGAGCTGTTTCTGGGGAAGATATTGGTTTCTTTCATCCCGTCCATGATAGTCACCGTGATCTCCTTCCTAGTCTATTCAACCACCGTGGATGTGCTTTCCTTTACACTTTTCAACGGCAGGCTATTACTTCCGAACATTGTTTGGGTCATGTTGATTTTCGGGCTTGCCCCAACGGTGGCACTTGCAGCCATCGGTTTGACGGTCACTATTTCAGCAAAAGTGAAAGGCTTCAGAGAGGCTCAACAGATTAGCGCCGTCTTGTTGATTCCCATTCTTGTATTGATATTTGGGCAAGTCTCTGGTGCAGTAATCTTTGGGCCTGTACTCATCGGAGCAATGATAGGAATATTCGCCATCGTCGACCTCCTGATATTTCATTCTGGGGTAGAACTCTTCAAACGAGAAGAGATAATGGCCAGACTTGCGTAGCAATCATCGGTTTGGTAGAAGCATATAGAGAGCATACCTCTTCGAATTGATACAGGTAGTCAATCTATTGGCGAGTGCTTCATGGTGTTGAACTAACATCAGTAGTCCAAGGCATAGTGTTAGTTGCCTCTTTAGCTGTTCTCGCGAGGGCCAGCCATCTGACGATAAAGTCTGTAGAGGAGTTGATTGAGATGACAGGTCTAAGCGAGGCTTAAGCCGGTTTTGTCATTTTTTCGGTTATGACCTCGATACCTGAGATGATGGTTGCGGTCTATCAGTACCTCAAGGTGCGCAGGGAATTAGCGTGGGAGACATACTGGGATGTTGTGTAAACCTATTACTTTGTTGTGGCTTCTCTCTTTACGAGCTGTACGTATATCTTCCCCTATCTCCATTGGCATTGTGACTTGAATACTAGGTATTCCTACAACAACAACTTTAACCTTATAGATGTGTTCTAAACTCTTAAGCCACAATCTCAATGTGACACTTGCAATAAGGGATCCCTCAGGGTAGAATTCGCTAGACTTAGCCACATCTTCAAAACCTCCTCTTGTATTACTCTATGAGTTTCGACCGCAAGCAATGTTGTGTTTACAAGGTGAGTTTCAAGGCGGCTGAAAAATTCTCCGAAGAAACGCTCAGCAGGTCGCACTTCCGTTGATCTTTCACTAATAGGCGAGGGTTACAGAAGTCCACAGTTTCCATCTACTGAACCGCTTCGTTAGGCGCTAATTTTTAACTATAGTCTCATCTATTCGATCACGTCTTAACAAAATGGCTGTTCTCAATGTGGTGAGGGGCAATATCTTTCCCTTTCCAACAACCCACCTAACATTTACAACCGCCCTTCCTTTCGCGTCGAATTCTGCCTTGTCGACAAGTTCCCTGTATTCTCCCAAAGTTTCCGCTATGTCTGCTTGAACGTAGAGATCTTTCTCCGAGCTGAAAGCAACACTTTCCTCAGCTAAGAAGCAAACGAAAAACCAGTCGTCAGAGATGACGCGTGCGCCCTTCAATCTGGGAAGCCCGTATGTGTGTGTCGTTTTGCCAGTACCCGGAGGCGCAATTAGACAAGTGCCCTGACCTTCCAGTATGTCGCTGGCTCCGCTTAGTGCGATGGATTCTATCCAGCCATAGTGGTCAACGTTTAACAAGATTGCAGTCTTCGACAATGGATCGTACATGGCCTTAAGATTTTCACCGTCCTCTTCAGTGACGGTAAGTCTTCCCTGAGAGCGAACATGCGCAGACATGGGGTAGAAGTTTTCCTCCCAACCTTCTTTCACATATTTTTATATCTGTTAGAAGCTTAATGCAGCATCCATATATGTCGGCCCTTTCTTCATAGAGGAGACGTTCGACGTATTTTTCCATTAGGGAGTCTTTTTCCTTGATAGAGACTGGTTCAACTTCATATCTTGATGTCATTTGTCACTGGACTCTTTTGCTCTACATCTGACGAATTTTTTATTTCGTCATAGCTAATATATCATCTTAGGTATATTTATTGGCGAATGGTGAGCTTAATGGTCGAGAACGCCATGTTGAAAAACATGAATGAAGTCGATAAAGAGAAGCTACTGGTTCACTTATTCTCTTGAAAAACGGTGAAGACTATAGTGTTAAGTTTGAAGAAGTTGAAGAGATCGATTCTTACCAAGATCAAAAACGTCCCAAACAAGGAGAGTCGGTCTTCATCGCGCCAAAGCGCAAGCAAAACCTGAGCACGAGTCGTGTTGCTGGATACAATTCCCAAGGAAAGGGCAGTGGAACTGTGGTATTTCACCCACATGCAAAGAAAGCAAATGAGAGTTTTCTTTGAGGAGGAAAAAACTTGTCTTTGAGAATTGGCAGGCTCTTAGGTGTTCCGGTAAGGCTACACTACACGCTGATTCTTGGTGTTCTGCTCATTGCATGGACTCTTGTTGTTGGCTATTTACCTTCAGAATATCCCGGGCTTTCTTCGCAAACATATTGGCTGATTGGTGCAATTGGAGCGATCGTCCTTTTTGCATCAGTCTTGCTTCCTGAATTAGCACATTGCTACGCGCCTAAGAAAAACGGCTTGCCAGTGAGACGGATAGTTCTTTTCATTTTTGGTGGAGTATCCGAAATTGAAGAAGATCCAAAGGAAGCCAACATTGAATTTAAAATGGCTTTGGTCGGGTCTCTCACCAGTTTTGTTATTGCTTTAGTTCCATGGTCACTGCAATACGGAGTGCGTATTTTTGGGATCGACGTTGTTTTTGTAGCGCAGTTTGAATACGGGGCTTACATTAATATGGTGTTAGGCGGCTTTAACATGCGCAGCGATATAATGCACGCCATCCGAGCTAGATTGGAACCACGAGGTGCATAGTTTCATGGAGAAAAAACCAGCTAGAGCGGATTGGCATGCGATGAGTGAAGAGGAACTTTTGGAAATGTTGGGAGCAAGCCAGGAAGGACTAAGCCAAAACGAAGCTGAAAAAAGGCTTAAAGAGTATGGATATAATGAATTGGCTGAGAAAAGGCGAAGAACGGCGCTACAGATTTTTTTGGCTCAATTCAAGAACATTTTTGTGATTATGCTGTTAATCGCCATCATAATTTCTGTTGTGATTGGCTATTATGAAATACGTGCTGCTATTGAACCTCGCGTATGGATCGAGACCTATGTAGATGCAGTAGCGATAGGAGCTATTGTTATTCTTAACGCAGTTGTAGGCTTTGTTCAAGAGCACCGTTCTGAAAAGGCTATGGAAGCTATGGGAAAATTGACCGCTCCAAGAACTAGAGTGTTACGGAGCGGAAAAGATGTTGTGATTCCGGCGAAGGAAGTTGCTCTAGGAGACATCCTTCTTCTGGAAACGGGAGACCGCATAGCTGCTGATGGGCGTTTATTAGAAGCTGTGGATTTAAGCGTTGATGAAGCAATCCTAACAGGAGAATCCACACCAGTTAGAAAGAATACTGGTGTTTTCACAGCTGAAACTCCTGTAGCTGATAGGAAGAACATGGCTTTCATGGGCACTTATTTGACATATGGAAGAGGAAGAGCCGTTGTGACATCAACGGGCATGAATACTCAATTTGGAAAAATCGCCGAAATGGTGCAAATGGTTGAAAGAGAAGAGATACCTCTTAAACTTAAGCTTGACCAATTTGCCAAAAAATTGGGGATTATAGTCGTTATTGCATCTATCACCATAATCCTTCTTGATTTAATCAAAATCGGAAGAATCGGAATTGAGATATTCATGACATCTGTTGCCTTAGCCGTATCCGCGGTTCCTGAAGGCTTGCCAGCCATAGTGACAGTGACCCTTGCTCTAGGTGCCCGAGAACTGGCAAAACGCAATGCGGTCATAAGAAGGCTGGCCTCAGTCGAAACCTTGGGTTCCACGACCATCATTTGCTCCGATAAGACAGGCACATTGACTAAAGGTGCGATGACTGTTCGCAAAATCTTCGTTAACAACCAAGAGGTCGATGTCACTGGCACTGGTTATGAACCTAAGGGCGAATTCCATCTGGACGGTAGAAGAATTAACCCAAGTGAGGACCAGCATCTTGCCTTACTCCTGAGGATAGGTGTATTGTGCAACAACGCCAGCTATGATATAACAGGCGTTATTGGAGACCCAACTGAAGGCGCATTAATTGTAACTGCAGCCAAGGCTGGAATGCAGGAATATGAAGTAGAAAGGCTGTATCCACGTAGAGGCGAGATACCTTTCAGTTCCGAAAGGAAACGCATGACAACCATACATAATACACCGGATGGGCAACGAGTCGCCTACGTTAAAGGTTCACCAGAGACTGTGCTACAATTCTGCAAACGCGTCTACCAAAATGGCAAGGAAATAAAGCTCAGCAACGCGATGGAAAATAAAATCCTCAGCAAAAATGAGGAAATGGCAGGTCAAGCTTTGCGAGTTTTGGGAATCGCATACAAGGTCCTACCTGAACGACTGAGAACATATGATGAGGAAAGTGTAGAAAACGACCTTGTTTTTGCGGGTTTGGTGGGAATGATTGACCCGCCTCGCGAGGAAGCCAAAGAAGCAGTTGGGTTATGTGAAGAGGGAGGAATAAAAGTGGTGATGATTACTGGGGACCATAGATTAACTGCAGTAACAGTTGCAAGAGAACTTGGCATAATGAAAAGTGGAGTGGCACTCACTGGCGAAGAACTGGACAGAATAAGTGACGAAGAATTTGAAAAGGTAGTTGAAAGTGTCTCAGTCTATGCAAGGTTTTCACCTGAACACAAGCTTCGAATTGTCAAGGCGCTAAAAAAGAAGGGCCACATAGTCGCTATGACCGGCGATGGGGTGAATGATGCACCCGCACTCAAACAAGCAGATATTGGTGTGGCAATGGGCATTACTGGAACCGATGTGACTAAGGAAGCATCAGACATGGTTCTCGCAGACGACAACTTTGCGACGATTGTCAATGCAGTCAAAGGCGGGAGGATTATTTACGATAACATTCGAAAGTTCATTAGATTTCTACTTGCTCTTAACTTCACAGAACTTGTTCTTGTAGGCTCTTTCGCTTTGATTGGCCTGCCTATTCCACTTCTCCCAGCCATGATTTTATGGTTAAACTTGGTTACAGATGGTCCCCCAGCCGTGGCTTTAAGTATGGACCCACCAGCAGAAGATGTAATGCAACGTCCACCTCGCAGCCCAAAAGAAGGCATAATGCATGGAATGTTGGTTTTCACCGTTGCCTCTTCACTTGTTCAACTGGTAGCAGAGATTGGTGCCTTTTGGTGGGGCTTGAACATGGGAGGTTCGATTGAGAAGGCAAGAACAATGGTCTTCTTAGTTGCATGTTTCTACGAGTTAATTGTTGTGTGGAACTGCAGATCGGAAAGCCGCAACGCCTTCAAAGTAGGATTTCTGACCAATAAATCGTTACTCATAGCTGTAATTGTCTCTGTCTTCTCCACAATAGCAGTGATTTATGTACCCATACTACGGTTTATGTTTCAAACAGTTACATTGGATATGTTTGAGTGGGCAATCGTCGTTTTCTTTGCTTCTTGGGGCTTCTTTGTAATTCCAGAGGTTTTCATGGGCAGAAAAATCTGGAAATGGAAATAAAAGAGGGAGTCGTCAAATGAAGAAGTATTCACATAGGAACGTATGTGCACATGTTAAGAAGAGATGGATTCATAGACAGTTGTTTATTGTCAACACTTTGTGAGGATTTGGCATGGACATACTAGTTAACTTGCTCGTTCTACTCATTTCTTTGGTAGCGCTTAACTACTCCAGTCACTTGACTGTCACTAACGCAATTAAAGTATCCGACATAACTGGGCTTGGAAAAATGGCTGTAGGTTTCATTCTCATCGCTTTTTCCACATCTCTGCCCGAGTTGAGTGTGGCCATTTTCGCCGCTTTTGGTGGCGAAGGCGCGATTTCTGTTGGAAACGTCATTGGCTCAAACATTGTGAACGTTTGTCTAGTTATCGGGTTAGCTGCTATTCTCGTTGCTTTAACGAGACGTTCACGCACTGCACAAATCATTCCTACCATGGCCAAAGAAGAGTTTGGAAGCATATACTTTGGTCTATTCGTGGGTTCCATCATTCCCTTGTCGTTGGTGTATCTAGCTAGCGCGGGTTGGTTTGTTGGATTGATTTTGTTGTTGATCTTTGGCGTACAAACGTATCAGTTATCCAAGATTAGAATTCCACCAGAAGAGGGTGAAGGCGTTTCTGAGGATATGAGAAGGAAACTGCACTCATATGTCGTTCTTACCTTCGCGGGTGTGGCCGGCGTTGTTATAAGCGCTCATTTTTTGGTTGAGTCCGCAGTTGTTATAGCGGAATTCGCGGGCTTGTCAAAGGCTTTGATAGGCGCAACCATCGTTGCGTTCGGTACTAGTCTGCCAGAATTTGCTGTTGATGTGAAAGCTTTTCTTAAGGGACATTCTGCACTGGCCTTGGGAGAAATCGTGGGAAGCTGCTTCATAAATATAACATTGATTTTGGGAGTTACCTTAGTTGCTTCGCCGTTTACGGTGGGTAACGTGGCCTTTTTCATCGATTTGGTAATCTTTTCTCTTATCGCAAACCTGTTTCTATGGTATTTCTTGTCGCTGGAGAGGTTAGGTTGGAAAGAAGGCATCATTCTGCTTTTCATCTACTTGCTTTTCTTGGCGACAACTCTCGGCGTGATATCTTTAAACCCACAGTAAAGTTGAGTTAGAACTAGGAGGCACACTGAATTATGTCCTGTCTGATCGCTTGCGTATTCCAAAGTCAGTGAAATTTCTGAATCGGATTATCCAAGCATTTCGTATTCTGAGAAGCTATCACGACTCATATCGCTCTTCTATTCATCTGAGAGATATGAAGCGCTTGTGACAAATGGACAGCTTCCAAAGCTTGTAACTGTCAGAGATATTCTGAGAGTAACTCATCCTGAAAGAAGCTCTGTTTCAAAAATTGCGTTCAGGCCTGCAATCATATCTCTTGATACTCCAATCTACGACGCTGCAATGAAATTAGTTCACAACAGGGTTAGAATACTGCCTGTTATTGAGAATGAGTCCGGTGTAGGTGTAGTTCTGCAGACCAAGATTTTGGACAAGATGGCGGATCGTGAAGAACTGAAGGATTTTTTATCAGAAGATTCAATGGTCAAGAATCCCATCACGGTTGATCGAGATTTTTCAGTGCGAGTAATAAGAAGCATAATGCTCAGAAGAGGAATCAGCCACACCCCTATCGTTGATCAGAATGGTAGGCTTAAAGGCATGATTACGGCAAAAGATTTGGTTTGGCATTTCATCAAGCCACGGGATATAGTTACTGCTCTTGGGGAGAGAAAAGGAGAGAAGCTCAGGATCTTTGAGATGAGTATAAGAGGGCTAGTCGACACGCATCCTCTTCATGTTACGCCGAGAACATCGATAATTGATGTTGTCAGTGAAATGGTAGCTCTCAAGAAAAGCTACTGTTTAGTTGTTGAGGAGCGTAGACCTGTTGGAATAATAACCCCTAGAGATGTGATAAAGCTTCTAACCAAATTCAGGCCAAAAGCCCAGATCCCGCTATGTATTTTTGGGTTTAAAGACGACATCAAAATTTGCGGAGTTTTGGCTGTGCTCGGTATGATTTCCGAATTGTTCGCTCTGTTCTTTATGTTTGCGCCCATAATATTAGTAGCCATTTATCTGACCGTTTGTTCATACTTTGAATATCGAAGATACATAAGATAGAGAGCCGCAAGTGAAACGATACTTTTTATAACTTAAATGATGATGATAAGACATGATCTTCAGGATCTACGAGGGACTCAGGACATTTGAATATGCATGCAGTACCCGATGCACTTGCTGTTTCAATGACCTCTAAAAGGAAAAACTCAACTTAACTGTAGGAAGCGCTGACTCCACATCAAGCATATACTGTCGCATAGGAAAGAAGGCAAAGAACGAGAAATAGCACTCCCACTTTCTTATCTAGCTTTTCTCGCAATGCGAGCGTTGATATAACTACGATAGAACCAAGCAACGCATGTAAACCCGTAGTTTCCGCAAGCCTTCCGAATACCATGATTTTGCCGAAGATTAGGGGTCCGATTCCAATGGAAAAACCAGCGTCAACAAGGCAGCTGCCTACGGCGTCTCCTATGGCGATTTCGTACTGCTCCCTTCTGACAGCTGTCAAGTCAACAACCAACTCTGGCAGAGACGTTCCAATAGCGACTATAAAGAAGCTGATGAAATACTCAGGCACTTGCAAAGCTGCCGACAGAGCGATCACCGACTCAATCACAATGAAGGACCCGACAGCAACGCCTAAGAAACCTAGAATGGCTACCATGAGATGAAAAGATAATCTTTGACTGATGTGTGGTGCCACCACTGGTTTTTTCACGACGTTTCTTGTGATTAGCATAAGCATAGGCCAACTGGCAACCAAGAAAACGGCGTTCATCCACGAAATGTATCCCTTCTCGACCATTGAAATAGTTGCTATAAGGGCCAAAGCCTCGCAAGCTCCCAGGACCGTTATCTCATCCCTCCTAACTCTGAACGCCCCTCCGAGAAAGGGAAGAAGCCCCAACACCAAAGTCATCTGGGCGAGAACGGACCCTAAGGAATCACCCACGTTAATATCACCGTGACCCAAAGCAGATGAGACGATGGAGTTGGTAATCTCTGGGAAATCCGTGCCCAAAGACACCATTATGAGACCTATCATGAGGGGCGACATCCTCAACGTGGAAGCGATGCTTACCGAGTGAGCGACCGCCTTCTCAGCGGAAAAAGTCAAGAGAGCAATTCCCAGAATTAAAAGAGCAGACCCTACCGTTACGCCAAAAGCCAACCACAGTCCAATCAAAAGAACGGAGACAACCAAAGCCAGAATGAACGATACCCTCCAATCTCTTAACACAGTTTTGGCCTGTTTTTGAAGCGTCGAATTCCTTGTGGTCGCTTTTTCCGTCGCCATACGCTGAACCCATGCAATTAATTAAGCAAATCATTCTTAAACCGTTTCTCCATGGGTGCGCGCTACCTGCAGATCAAGTCTTTGAAAACATATTAGCATGTCTTGGTTCCTTAATTCTCAAGGGACTTTGGGGTGACGAACATCGTCAACAAGCCTAGGGTTTCGAGATTTATTGCCTATGCCTATGTAGGGTTGGTCGTTTTCATAGTTGCATGTATTGCATTGTTTACTTTTGTTGGCTTCTTCACGCCTATGGGAGTGTACTATGTATGTGTGTTCTCATGTGTTTTAGGCAATTGGTTTACACTCTTGGTCCAATATGTTCAATATTGGGATAGTGATGGGCCTGATGGCGATAGTCGGCCCCCTCGGGAAATGAGGCGAAAGACCTTTAAGATAAGATTGTCTACAATTCCTGTGCATGAGGAGCTATTAACAACCGTGTTAGAATGGTTTGCGCATACCGATCCAAAAACGGGTCAAGAGGCCAGCATGAACGCTTGCGGGCTCCCAATCCGTGTAAATGATGTGGAATCTGAGGTGTGGAGGCGAAGCAGGATGGATGGAAGTGGTGGCGATGACTGCTCAGATCAAGATGAGCAGATTGGTCAAAGGTCTTGGTCAGTCAGTGCTGTCTCTGTCCTTCAACCTAGGTGGGATCCTGGCTGGAACGCTCCTTGCGTTATATCTTGACCTTCTCTCGGTAACTTCATGGTCTCTCATACTTTTCCCAGGGATTCTGAGCATCAGGGGAGCCACAGGAGGGTTATTTTGCGGTCGTCTGAGCACAGCTCTGCACATCGGAACGGTGAGGGCCAGCTACACTAAAAACACGAAGGATTTCCACCTTCTATTCAATGCAGTCGTCGCGTTGACATTTGGAAACAGTATTATGTTGGCAGTGACCGCGTCTCTTTTTGGCGCATTATTCTTGGGAACCACTGCTGCGGATATGCTTGTCATACTGTCTGTGGTCGTCACAACGATGGGTCTTTCGCTTGCCTTCATATCTCCTATCAGCGTGGGGATTTCGGTGCTGTCTTTCAAGAAGGGCTTGGATCCTGACGTGACCACGTACCCGGTGATTTCCACGGTCGCCGACGTTCTCGTTACGACGTGCTACATTTTAGTGTTGAACAGCTTCTTCTCGTCACAAATGGAGCGGATTCTGATCTGGTTATCTGACCTCATTTTCCTTTTCATTGTGTCTTACCTCTCGGTTAAGAACTACAGAGAGGCCGAGTTTGTAAGAACAGTGAAAGAGTTTTCTCTCACTTTCGTTCTAGTCACTTTCATCGTTATCGTGACCGGCGCCGTTCTTGGCAAAATCAGTCAGGTTATAGGTGATGAACCAAAGATGTACGTGGTGTATCCTGCGTTAATCGACACCGTCGGGGACGTTGGCTCCATCGTCGGCTCAACAGCAACCACCAAACTCGCTCTAGGCAC
>Ga0315314_1001155_pt1 | contig 24525 bp, 25 predicted proteins | sample TDP9_MG_FD_203631 | JGI IMG/M metagenome (GOLD analysis project Ga0315314, IMG submission 203631) | Freshwater sediment microbial communities from Lake Towuti, South Sulawesi, Indonesia - TDP9 | ecosystem: Environmental > Aquatic > Freshwater > Lake > Sediment | place: Indonesia: South Sulawesi... | reverse complement strand
CGGCGGTGAACCAGATGTTGTTGGTCATGATAAAAAGACGGGCGAATACGTTTTTTATGATTGTTCAGCGGAAAGTCCTAAAGGTCGCAGAAATGTTTGTTACGACCGTGAAGGGCAGGAGGCGAGGGAAAAGCGAGGGGTGCATCCTGAAGGTAACGCTATTGATATGGCAGCTGCCATGGACATTGAGCTTTTAGCGGAAGAACAATATCGAGAGTTGCAGAAACTGGGAAATTTCGATACGAAGACGTCGAGCTGGGTGAAAACACCTTCTGATATTAGAAAACTCGGCGGTGCCATTTTTGCTGATCGCCGCTACGGCCATGTCTTCGTGTATCATAACAGTGCGCCCTCTTTTTACAGTAGTAGAGCCTTCCGTGGCTCGCTAAGGGTCTAAATTTGGACTTTGAATTTAAGTTAAGCATAACAGCTTTTTCCATAGGTGGTGCGGGGGGTGGGACTCGAACCCACGAAGGCCTTCGCCAGAGGATCTTAAGTCCTCCCCCTTGTCCTAGAGGGTTTTTGTCTTAGCCCATTCTATTTAGACCTGGCTCGGGTACCCCCGCAAGCAGAGAGAGCGGTTCTAGAATTTGGCTCGGTCGGACTTAAATGCTTATTTCTGGTCTAAAAAGGTGCGTTTTAGTTTATGAAAAAAGAGGGGATGTGGAGGTGTTTTAGGTGGCTACGTAGACTGGGATTTCCTGGTATGCTCCGTTCATTAGTATTACGCTGTTCAGGTGGAGGCTTGGATCTCCTTCTCCGATGACTTTGAAGGTTACCGTGGCGAGGATTCCGCTTCCAGACACCGGCATTGCAGGGTTCAGGAGCGTAACACCATGAGTACCTATTGTTCCAATGTTGTTGTCCATTGTTCCCGCGAACCACATCGTGTCTCCTCCTTGGCGGAGGAACTCGTCTTCGATGAAGACAGTGTATTGTGGGTCGCCTGCTGCATTGTCTGGAGGGGCTGACGTGATGCACTCGAGAACTGTTGGGTTGAAGGTCATTCCTGCCTGCCAACTAAACAGTCCAGTGATGTCTGCGAGCATTATGTTTACGGTTATGGTGTCGCCGACTTGGTAGCCGCCGGGCACGCTGGCGTAAATGGTCGTTGTGGGGATGGCTAGTATCGTTATTTCTTCAGTGAACGTATGAGGGTTGCCGCTTAGGTCTGAAACCGTCAACGAAACAGTGTACTCGCCCTCTGCTTCATACGCGTGAGATACGGTTACGCCCGTCTCTTGAGGGCTGCCGTCTCCAAAGTCCCACAAATAACTCTCCATGAAACCTTTTGCCGCGTCGAACGTCGAACCATCGAAGGTCAAACGCTTGTTTACAATCCATCTTGTTTCCCAGCCTGCCTCTGGACGATTTGGATCAGGCGAGATTGTGAATCTTATTGTTTTGGTCATTGATTCAGAGACGCGTACTAGTCTTGGAAAGCTTGTGGAAGAGTGGCCTTGATTGTCAGTGACTTGAAGGACCACTTGGTACGTGCCTTCTTGATAGTAGGCATGAGTTACGATTTTTCCTGATCCTGTAGTGCCGTCTCCGAATTCCCAGAAGTAGCTAGATATGCGCCCATCTAAGTCAAAAGAAGACGACGCGTCGAACGTCACAAGTTGGCCAGAAACCAAGTCCGAACTTGGTCTAAAGACAAAGATGGGGTTCGGATACCTGGGCTGTGGCGGGGGTGGATTAAGAAGAATGGCAGAGCCGAAGGTCACTGTGAGGAGGCAAATAATGAGCGCGACGGGTAGCCATTGGACGTTTTTTCCTATATGGAGTATTGATCCGTGCATTTTCCCGTTTCCTTTCTTTCTTTGAATACTATTCCTGAAATGGTCAGGCGCGACTGAAGCGCTTAGACGGTAGCCTCCGTCCTTTATGATGGCTCCGGAAGTGCAAAGGTCCTTCAGCCTGATGCTCAGAGTCTTGCGGGGAAGGTCGGTCATCATGAGGAGTTCGGAGAAAGTTCTTTGTGATTTGCTGAGGGCGAACAAGATTTTGTCGTAGTCGACTTCTTTACGGTTTTCCAGGTTAATCGTGCTTCCGCAGTGTGGACATGTGATTTGAGGAGGCATACAAATCACCATGGATACACGGGCTAACAGAGGGATATAAACTTAAGTGTAAAAGAAACCTTCGGTTTTTCACACAAAAAACCACGGCCAAAGCCCGTTGGAGGAGTAGTTTCTTAGAAACTGACTAAACCTCTAGAAGTAATCTCTATGTTTGATTGTTTAAGAGCGTTAGTGTTATAGATTCGGATAGTTATGTGAGTGTTTGGGATGGCAAGCGGTTTTGGGCGGGTAGCCTAGTACGGATAGGGCGCAGGCCCCCTAAGCCTGTGGTCGTGGGTTCAAATCCCACCCCGCCCGCCATGTTGATTCTGTTCTGTGTGCGCACACATGGCAGTAGACTAGACCTTCCTATTAAGCTCCAAATATGATTGTCGCTGGGTAGAGTGTACGTCGCCATGGGGCGTTGGGTGGTTATTGGTAATCTTTAGTTTTGGTTCATAATCGTTATTGCGTTTCGGGGCTTGTTTTTGTATTGTTTCGATTCGGAAGAAAGCATATGCCAAAGAAACAATCGACCGTTTTCCTTACTCTCCTAGTGTTTTTGCTAGGCGTCACTTTGGCGCGTGTGATTGTTTTTGACGTGGCTGCGCAAGGCGGAAACCCCGAGTACGTGAACAAGCCTGTTTTTCCCGTCAAGATTAACGCTTCCCAAATCCTGATAGGCAGCAACTGGACGCTCATCTACAACCTTCAAGCCAACATCACTTATCACGCGTATTATTATGGACGATGGATAAACAACGGCTCAGAACCCAAGACCGACTACGACGTTTACGTGTACAACCCGCTCGGCGAACTCGAATCCGTCCACACCGAAGCCGCAGGGCTACCCGAACACTTGGGCGACAACGTGTCTTATCCGTTTTTTACTCCGAAACTTTCGGGCAACTACAGTTTTGTGATTCGTAACGACCCGAGAGAGAGTCAAGCCGCAGAAGCCGCCACGTTCATGCTCATCCCGCATGTGGAGACTAACAGATGGTATCAACAAAATATCCAAGGTAAGGTGAACGACGTTCCCACAGAAAACACGAGTTGGGCTTTCGAGTTCGCAACCACCAGCAGAAACATCGAAATCAAAGTGCAAGTGCCGGACACGCTCGACATGTACGAAGTCAGGCTCTACCTTTTGGCTAATCCTTCTCAAGGCAAGGGAACCAAGCTAAACAATGTTTCTCTGGCGTGGGAGCCCGGACTTTACGGCAACCGTTCAAGCGTTTTCGGCGGATACAACCTCGACAGCAAATCTTACCGAGGCATAGCGTACGCGAGTTGCGAGTACCCGGGGCAGGACATGTTCATCAACTACACGGCGCCGTATGATGGCGAAAGCCTCTACCATCTGGTTTTCATCGGCGAAAACGGCGAAGGCACAGTAGACTTTGCTGTGAAAACAGATTTTCAGGGTCCAAGCATTAACGTGCTGAACTTGCCCCAAAAGGTTGTTCCCGCTCAACAGGTTAACATGACTTTCCGAGTTGACGACAAAACAGAACTCGCAAACGTCTCGCTACAGTATTCGGTCGACAATTGGAACACCAGCCAAACAGTCTCGCTTGCGTCCTGCCAAAACACCTACAACGCCTCAATACCTGCACAATCAGCGGGAACCCAAGTTGCATACAACATCACCGCCATAGACGTAGTGGATAATAAGGCAGTATACCGGAACAGTTACACAGTAAAACACGCGATATTCACAAACATCACTTTGCGGACGAAAGTTTTCGGATTAGGAAGAAACATCACCATATCCGGCTTCATAAGCCCAGCCGAAGCGAATTTGCCCGTCACCGTGGTTTTTACGCCACAAAACGGCTCACTCATCGAAAGACACGTCTTAACGCTGACTAACGGAACCTTCCATGCGAGTTTCACACCAAACGCCACGGGAAAATGGACTGTCAAGGCGACGTTTGAAGAAGACAATCTACATTACGGCTCAGCCAGCGACCCAGTGGAGGTTACAGTCGTTGTTGAAAGCGACTTTTTCGCAGAATACTCCATGTATATTTTTGGAGCGGTCGGCGTGGTAGCAGTCGTTGTTGTCGCGGTCGTGGTCATGAAAAGACGTGGCGGCTAATTTTCTCGACAAAGCACGTTTAGCGTTTGAAGTTGTCGATTTCTTCTTGTATGGCTTTTTTCACGTCCTCTTCCTTGGCTGGACCGAAAAGTTTGATTTTGCCGTTGAACAGGGGCTCGGCGGTGCCGTATTTCTGCATCGTTTCCCGTGTGGCTTCGATTTCGACGATTTTGACCTTGTCGCCGAAGCCTTCTGCCACTTTTTTAATCAAGTGATACATGAAAGCGCCCACGGGACAGAAGAAGTTGCGGAACAATGTCACTTCAACCTTGTCTTTTGAAGGCTGATAATTCACGCCTAAAACCTTGATACTGATGCTTTCCTTGTTGAGCGGGAAGTACATTGTTTTGAAGGGCGGGTGCTCTTTGATTGTTTTGAAGCCCTGCTTAAGAAATAGCTCATAATGCATCCATTCCTCAAAGTCCGACGCAGTCACGACGATGCCCTTTACTCCTTGTTTTTTGAGGTCGGTTTTCATGTGGTCGAACATGAGTTTGCCGTAGCCCTTGTGCATGTACGGACGCAGCAGTTCTGTGCAGTAGATGCAGGCGACGTTTGGCTCAATCTCGTAAGAAACCAACCCTTTCTCTGAAACGGCATAGTAAATGTGCCCAACAACTTTGTCTCCGTCCAAGAGATGATAACCCTCCACAGCCTTGCCCAAATTTGCCTTGAGCCACTCTCTCGACTCGGGCAAAGATTCAGCCCAACCAGTGGATTCGGTCGCCTCACTCATACAGCAGTAGGTTTTGTCTAAATCGGCTAGTGTTACCTTTTTGACTTGCATATCTTAGCCTTCCCTTTTCCTCTCACGCTTTTACCTTTTTAATCGTTTGCATCATTGATTGCCGTCGAATTTTCCCTTGATGATTTCCCTGATTTTCTGCTGCACCACGTCCACGGGTTCCACGGTGTTCACGAGGTAGCACGGCACGAGACGGAAGAGCCTTCGGAAAAAGTTCTTCCTTACCTCAGTCTTTTCAGGAGTAATCACGTTCAGATAGGGGTTGAGGAACTGTTCGGGCTGCGTGACCAAGTATTCCAAGGCTTCTTCAACATCCAGTTTCCTCACGATTTCCGGGTCGTTCCTGTTCCGCTGAAGCAAAAGCACTCGTCTTATGCGGGTCGTGTCAACAAACTTTGCCGGTCCAGCAATCCACAAGGGGTCTAGCATTGCTCGGGAATAGTCATGCGCGGCGTATGGGTCGTCGGTGACTGGTTTGCATTGCCTCTTTAACTCTTCGATTTCCTTCTCGGCCAGAGGCTCCACGTTTTCCAGTTTGCACTTGTCCAGCAACCGTCTAACTTCGGGGAAAACCTTGACAATGTTGGTTCGGATGTAGAATTTTCTTTCGCTGATGTCGGCGCTTACTCTGCCCTTCTCTCCACCGATGAACCTCACATAAAGCCAATCGTCACTGTGCAGCCTTGCGCCTTCCATCTGCAGGAGCGCATAACTGTGCGTGGACTTGCCCGTGTTCGTGGGCGCGATTAAAACTATGCCGTCGCCGTTGACTTCGATGCAGCTGCCGTGAATGCTGTGAATGTCGTGCTGGTCTTCGGCGATGTCGCAACTGATGCCCAACGCACCCCAACTCTTAACTTGCCCATAATATTCCGTGTTGAAGATGACCGCGGTTTTTGTTTCGGGATTGTACGCCGCGTAAGCTTTGCCATTCTCAAATTCCGGGTCTAAGACCGCGTAGATTCTGCCATGCGAGCGTATCTTGCGGGACATGGAGAACCAGTTTTCCATCCAGAACTCGTTAAGATGATAGCTGTTGGTGAAGAGTTGGATGCAGAACCCGTCAATGTCAACCTTCCACCCTTGGTACTCGTGACCCAAGACTTCTTCGGCTCGTGCCACAAGCCTGTCTCGCTCCTTATGCGACACTACTTGGCTTGCTACTCGTCCCCTGTTTTTAGTGATTTTGTTGTAGAGATACATGCAGTTCCCTCGCTACCTCATTAACCTCTGCACAACTTTGGCTCTATTCACAGGCGTTTCTATAAATATGTCTTATCAACAAGTTCTTGTAAAGGCAACTGTAGAGGCGAACACTCCTTGCAGGACGCAGATACACCAGAGCCGTTAAAACGGGAAATCGGACTCTTCGGAGCCACCGCAGTCGGCGTAGGCGCGGTTATCGGTGCAGGAATCTTCGTAGTCACGGGAATCGCCGCGGGGTTGGCGGGTCCTGCTGTAATTCTTTCAATAATCATCGCGGGCGTAATCTCCTACTTTACGGCGGTCAGTTTCTCAAAACTGAGTGAACATATCCAGAAGGAGGGAGGAGTTTACTTGTTTACTTATCAACTTGTGTCGCCGACTGCTGGCTTTGTTGCCGGTTGGATGTGGGTTCTTTCGTACACTTTCGTGGGCGCTGCCGTGTCGCTTGGGTTCGCGGGTTACGTGGCACAGTTCTTGCCCAGCGTTCCCATAAAGGCAATCGCAGTCGGGTTGTGTTTGGTTCTCACATTCATCAACTATGTCGGAATCAAAGAATCCACGATAGCAAATAGTATCCTTGTTTCGGCCAAGATAATGGCTCTCATTTTCTTCATCGCCCTCGGCTTGGGATACATTAACTTTGGAAATTTTACACCCTTTTTCATCTCCACAGGCGGGTGGGGCATTCTTCAAGGCACTGCGACAATTTTCTTTGCCTACACTGGGTTCGCCCGAATCACCATACTTGCCGAAGAAGTCAAAGATCCAGGACGCACAATCCCAAAGTCGATACTGTTGACCCTTGCCATTTCGACCATCTTTTACGTGTTGGCAAGTTTTGTGGCGGTCGGCTTAGTAGGCTATCAAACTCTGGCAAACTCCGATTCACCACTTGCACAAGCGATTAGCGTCACAGGAAGCTCCGCAGCGGTTCTCGCAGTCTCGGTTGGCGCCATGATAGCAACCACGAGCGTGCTGTTGACCGGAATCTTGGGAGTCTCCCGCATCATGTTTGCCATGGCGAGAAACAACGACTTGCCCGTTTTCTTAGAAAAGATTCACACAAAATACAAAACCCCCTATTTCACGGTGTGGCTTGCCGGGTTGCTGATGACTGCCGCGGTAGTCTTGACGCCCAATTTGTCTCAGGTGATTTCGTTGAGTAATTTTGCTTCGCTGTTGTATTATTCGTTGGCGAACGTTTCAGCCATAAGTTTAAGCATGAAAACTGGAAAATTCTCGCCAATCATACCGTTTATAGGCTTATTCTCATGCCTAGGGCTTCTAATCTTCATATCCATCGACGCTTGGCTATTAGGTATCGTGGGCTTGATCTTAGGCTTGGTTTACTATTTTTATCGAAAAAGAAACAGAACCTAAATCGGTGGTTTAACAAGCATTCTAGCCGGAAGCTGCAGCTTAGACCACTTCATAAACCCTCTGCCAGGAGGCTCCGTTTCGAAGAGTTTTTTGCGTTTCGCTTCCAGCAAATCGTCTTCTTTTCCGAGAAACTCGGCGGCGCTCACGACTTTGTGTCCACTTTTTCGTGCAGCCTCGAAGACTGTTTTTGCTTGTTCCCGCCAGCCTTCGGCTCTCAATAGATGATGCTCAAGAATAATCAGCGGCACGGTTCGGGCAAGCCTAGCCAAACTTTCTAAGCCTTTTTGAATCTGCTGTTCGGGAACTCGGAAGTCCATGAGATAAACTGGTGGTCCGCCGATGATTAGAAGCTGGGGTTTTTCCGCGATTATCGTTTTCAACGCCACATCATGCATCGGTCCTTGAACGTCGGGAGCAAACATGACTTTTTCATTTCCATGCTCGATTATCGTGGTGAGAACCCAGCCCAGCATCGTGTCTTCTGAACCGTGAAAAACAGGACCAGAGAACCTAACCGACGTGTCGCCGAACTCGAACACTTTACCATCAGCGACTTCCAGTTTTCTCGCAAATTTTCCGCCCGTTTTGGCGAAAACCCAGCCTCGTCGTCGTTGACTGGCATTGATGTTTGCTTTGGGGTTTTTTAGGAGGACGAGTTTGTTTTCGTAGATTTTCTGGGCGGTCCCGGGCGAGGTCCAGTTGCATGCCCAGTCGATGAACGAGGGCGTGTGGTGGTCGAAATGGTAATGACTAATAGTGACGACGTCGGCTTCTTGGGCTTTCTCTTCAATCCGCCCTCGACTTTCGATAATCGCTTCGTATTCCTTTGGGTGCGGCGGCAAACCAAAACGAATAGGCGCCAAAGAAACCCCGGCGTCTAGTAGGATTTTCACGTCTTTTGTTTCGACGAACGTGCACATAGAACGCGTGCCTAAACTTTCGCCTGCAAGAGGTGCGACTCTGATTTTGTTCTGCATGTTTGTCCAACACGAATACACTACAATCTGCAATACAGTGCAATACGTTTTTATGTGGGCTTTTAAGCATTAACGTATTGTTGGGCGATGACGACTCTGGCCCCCCTGACCCAAGAATGATTGGGATCTTGAGTGCGCGAGCCTAACACCTTTATTCTAAAATTTTCGGATTAAATAGGGTAACACTTTTTGGTCGTTTAGTTTCTCACCCAGCGTTTCCACAGTTCTTCTTTGGCGGCTGCGATGTCTTCCTTCGTCACGTTCGGCAGGTTTAGCAAAACCTCTTCTGGAACCGTGGCGTAAATCAAAAGCATAACCGTCTGGATTTCGCTCAAGGTTTCAGGGCTGATGGTTTAACCTCCGTTTCCTAGCATCAATTTATGGGCGTATCATTTCCGAAGAAGAACAGGACTTTTAAACATTCCTAATTTCCGCAGAATAATAAGCAAACTGGAAATATCCGCAGACAGAACACAGGGTTAGGTGCAGTAGGATTTTTTTCTTGTGCGTTGTTTAGATATGGTGGACACGTTGTTCATGACGCTGTCGAGTCGGCTGAGGTTGTGGACGACGATGTTCATTCTATACGGGCTCTTCAGCGTGTACGCCATTTCACGCAGCAAGTAACGCGGACGCCTCAAAAAGGCACTAAAATGCTTCTCAATCAATCCCTGAATCTCTTCAGGTTGCAACGTCTCAGGCGACATCTCCGAAGCCCAAGCACCAGTCTCCCAACACTCTTCTTCTTTCAGCACGCCTTTGGCCTTGAACTCATCCCAGATGTCCATGCCCGGAAAAACGCCGAGAATATTAAACTGCGGAAAATCTATGGGAATCTCTCGTGCGAAGCGTAAGGTGTTCTCGATTTCTTCGCGTGTTTCCGTGGGTGCGCCGACAATAAAAGAGCCTAAGATCGCATCCATCCCCGCCTTTCGAGTGGTTCTCACGGCTGTCGCCGCCTGTTGCGGGGTTATGCGTTTGTTGTAGTAGTCGAGGATGCGTTGGTTGGCGCTTTCGATGCCGAAATAGATTATCTTGCAGCCGGCTTTCACCATCTCCCGCATCACGTCGTAAGAACAGTAGTCGACTCTGCCCTCGCAAACCCAGTCCAAATCGATTTTTTCTTTTCGCATCAACCTGCAAATTTCGACTACCCTTTTTCGGTTAATCGTAAAACTATCGTCAACAAACAAAAACTGCCGGTAACCCATACTCTGAAGCAAACTAAGCTCTTCCACCGTGTTCTCAGCAGATCTTGCCCTCCAGACCCCACGCGCAAACCTTTGGCAACCACAAAAACGACACTTAAAGGGGCAGCCGCGCGAAGACAGCACAGTCGTGAAGCCTTTCGGCGCAGTGATAGCGCCCGCGACTTCAGAATGATACTCAACATCCAACAATTCACGGTCGGGAAAAGGCAAGGCACTGACGTCTTTTATTAGGGGTCTCTCGGGCGTGGAGACAACTTTGCCCTTTTCTTGAAAAGTAATTCCTAGAACAGTCTTCAGGCTTTTTCTGTCTTTTAAGCCTCTTGCCAGTTCGATGGTAGTGATTTCTCCTTCGCCCCGGACGATGATGTCGACCCACGGGTATTTCTGCATGATTCGCTCCGGGTTGAAGGTGGCATAATAATTGCCAAAAACCGTCTTAACTTCTGGATTCTCCTTCTTAACTTCGCCAGCAAGAATGGCGGCAGTGCGCCCAGAACTGGCTAGGGTGGAAAAGCCGACTACGTCTGGGTCTTTTTTCTTAATCCACTTGACCGTCTCGTCGATGGTAAACCCTTTGGCTGCCTGGTCGAGCAAGGCGACTTCGAACCCTTCGTCTCTGAGCATGGTGGCGATGTAGAGAATGCCCAGAGGTGGCCAAGAGCAGACGGGTTCGCTTCTTTTGTTCAAATCTTCGCGGAACGCGGCTGGACTAATTAACGCGAATTTCATGAGGCTCACGTTGGGTTCAATGCTTCTTTATCGTGTTTTGGTTGAAATATATTGTGCTGATTTTGATTTTCACTTTTCTTATTTACGTTTTTTCTTTTAAACTGACAGAAAACCATAAATCAACCGACAATAAATATTCAGAAACCCCTCTCAGGCGAAAAAAGATGGCGTCTTATTTCACGGTTTTCAAGGACGAAAGCAAGCTCGACATAAACTACCTTCCACCAAGCCTCTCCCACCGAGAACCACAGTTTAACCTGCTCACCAGATTCTTCCAGTTCGCCACCGAATCACCCGGGAAAATGGCGCAACGAGCACTAATAGTCGGCAAAGTGGGCACTGGAAAAACCGCTTTAGCAAAAATTTTTGGCTTAAAACTGATGCAGACGGCGCAGGAGAAGGGAATAAACCTTCATTACGTGCACGTGAACTGCCGAGAACGGAAGGGCAGCCTTTTCCTGATTCTGCAGCAGGTTATTCTCGATTTTTATCCGCACTTCCCGAAACGGGGCTATTCTTCCGAAGAACTGCTCCAGATGCTTCTGCAGGTGCTTGACGAAAAAGACATCTTTGTTCTCTTGGCTTTGGACGAGTTGGAGGCGCTCATACAAAACGAGGGCGCAGACACGCTCTACAAACTCACCAGAATGCACGAAAGCCGACTCAAATCGCCACAGAGACTCTCGCTGATTTGCATTCTTCGCGAGCTTGACTGCTTGGACGCCTTGGACGAAAGCACACGAAGCACGCTTCAACGGAACATAATTTTCCTTGAAGAATACACAAAGAACCAGCTAAGAGACATCTTGAGCACACGGGTGATGCTTGCCTTCAGAAACGGCGTCGTCGACGAAGAAGTCAAAGACCTTGTCGCCGAGCAAGCAGAAAAAGAAGGCGGCAACGCCAGATACGCCATCGAGTTGTTGTGGCGGGCGGGCAAGTACGCAGATGCTTCAGGTCTGCGGGAAGTTACAGCCGACTGCGTCAGACGAGCATCCAGCAGCGTCTATCCTACCGTGCAGAAGGATGCGGTTTTTTCTTTGGAGCTTCATGAAAAACTGTTTCTGCTGGGTTTGGCGCGACGGTTTAAGCAAACGAGTGCGACGTACATTACTATGGGCGAAGCCGAAGAAGCGTACAATATTGTCTGTGAAGAGTACGGCGAAAAACCGCGACGGCACACGCAGTTGTGGAAGTACGTGAACAACCTTTCAGCCTCAGACGTTATCCGGGCGAAGGTTTCTGAGGGCGGAGTACGCGGAAAAACCACGCTCATCGGGTTGCCCTACGTGCCCGCGGATGAGTTGGAGCGAGAATTGAGCAGGAGGCTAAAGGCATGATGGTTGAAGAAGTGTTTTCGTCCCGCGGTCGAGTCAAAATCCTCCGCTTGCTCGTGGAAATTAGCGAGTTGAACATTTCAGAAATCGCTCGGCGCACGGGGCTCAATTATGCCACGGCGATTCAGCATCTTTCTGCGCTTGAGGAGGCGGGTCTGGTTTGTCACAAGTCGTTTGGGCGTATTCGCATTTACCGCTTGAACGAGAACAACTCGCACTCGAGAGCGGTTAAAGATTTGATCGAAGGTTGGGAGCAAGCAGAAAAGAAAGAGGAAAAGTGAGAAAAAGATGATTCGAGAAGACTTTGGCAAACTGTCGAAAGAGTTCGAAGAAACCTTGCAGCACCTTGCCACGGACATTACCACGGGAGTTTTGTTTGAGCGTTTGCCGCCGATGGATTTGTGGAAAAGAGCCGAAGCGTCGGTTACTCGGTTGAAAGATTTAGCTGAAAGCTGCAAAGAAAGCATGCTAATCCTTAAACCCGAACAAGCCGTGACAATCGAGGAGAGGTTTAACGCCTTTTCGCAAGCCCTGACAAACTTCAGAGACATTTTGTTCCAGAACTCTGCCGAACCACTGGCTAATTCGCGTTTGGCTTTTGAACAACTGCGCCACGCAACGGTGGAGGGTTCGGATTTTCTTATGCAGATACGCGAGGTCAGAGACAACCCCTCGCCCGTGATAAACGAGGTTTTACGATTAAGGGAAGCGTTGGAGGCGAAGGGAACGGTGGTGACGATTGAAGCACCCGAGAGCATTCAGCCCATGCTGGAACGCTTAATGCGAGATATTGAAGCGCTGCGAACTGCTTTAACAGCGTTAGAACAAGCGTTTCAAAACGTAAAAGAACGCGTGCGCGCTTTGCAGGACGACAGCCTCAGGTTCACAACTCCACAAAAAGAAACGGTCCCCACCAACGAAACAGCTAAGAACAATCCAACGACAGAAAACACACAACAATCCCCATCCAAAAAAGGACAATTGTCTCTCTCACAATTCAAAAACTAACAAGAAAAGGTGAACATGCATGAGCATGGTTGACGTGAGCAAGAAACCCGAAGTCTTCCGCGAAGCCACAGCCACCGGCAGCATCTGCCTAAAAAAAGCAACCATAAAAAGCATAAAAGAAGGCAAAATCGAAAAAGGCGACGTATTCACCGTGGCAAAAATCGCGGGAATTTCTGCGGCAAAAAGAACAAGTGAACTACTGCCTCTGTGTCATCCGTTGCCGTTGACGAACGTTAAGGTGCACCTGAAGGTTAGGGATGATTCCGCAGTCGTTGCGGAGGCTACTGTAAAGACCATTGCGAAGACTGGTGTTGAGATGGAAGCGTTGGTTGCTGTTTCTGTGGCTTTGCTGACGGTTTGGGACATGACGAAACAGTATGAGAAAGACGAGGCTGGACAGTACCCAGACACGGCTATCGAGGAAATCCGAGTGGTACGCAAGGAGAAGCGAGAGCGAGAGGGACACTAAGTGAGCGAAACCTCACGCAAACACAAAGCCGAAGCACCAAAAACGTTGGGCTTCGCCATAATTACGGTTAGTTCCTCACGGTACAAAGAGCAAAAAATAGGCAGCAAAGTCGATGACCCTTCGGGTGATTTAACGGCACAGCTTGTGGAAAAAGCGGGTCACAAGGTTGTTCTGCGTTCTCTCGTCCCCGACGACAGAGTTCTGATTAGCAAAACCGTCGGAAACGCTCTGGGCAGGCAAGAGGTTAACGTCGTAATCACGTGTGGCGGCACGGGCATCGCCGTCTCAGACGTGACGATCGAAACCGTAAGACCCCTACTCGTGAAGACCTTGCCCGGTTTTGGCGAGATTTTTAGGCGACTAAGCTTCGACGAGATTGGCTCCGCGGCTATTATGAGTCGTGCTTTGGCTGGAGTAAGCGACGGTGGGAGGGCGGTTTTCTGCTTACCGGGCAGCCCGAACGCTGTGAGGCTTTGTGTTGAAAGGCTTATATTATCCGAAGCGGGTCACATCGTGAAGCACGCGCGTGAAGGCTAATGGTGCTCGAGGACAAGTTTGGTCGTCCGCTGCTTAACTTGAGAGTTTCGCTCACGCAAAGATGTAATCTGCACTGTCCGTACTGTCACCGTGAGGGGCAGGAGAAGAGGCCTGAGAATTCAGTCGTGGAGATGACGACGGACGAGATTGTCCGCATAGTGCGGGTGGCGGTTGGCTTAGGCATTGCGGACATTAAGCTTACAGGCGGCGAACCACTACTAAGGCGGGACATTCTCAGCATAATACAAGGCATCGCATCAATCAAAGGCCTAAAGGACTTATCCATGACCACGAACGGAACATTGTTGGCGCCTTTAGCTAGGCACCTGCACAATTATGGGCTGCAACGAGTCAACGTGAACATCCCCACCCTAAATTACACGACTTATCGCGTTTTGCTTGGCGGCGACTTGCGGAATGTGCTCGACGGTATCGGCGAGGCGGTGGACGCTGGTTTTTCGCCGGTTAAGTTGAACATGCTTGTTTTGAAAGGCGTTAACGACGGCGAAATTTGGCGGATGGCGGATTACGCGCGGGAAAGTGAGACGGTTTTGCAGTTGATTGAGTTGGAGCCGATTAACGTCAGTAAGGAGTATTTCGCGAAATATCATGTGACGCTTGACGCTTTTGAAGAGGAATTGAAGGCAAAGGCGGTTGGGGTGAAGGTGCGGGAGTTTATGCAGAATCGTCGGGTTTACAGTCTACCCGAAGTGGATGTGGAGTTGATTCGCCCCACGGAGAACACGGAGTTCTGTCTGCACTGCAGTCGGTTGCGGGTTACTAGCGACGGACGACTGAAGCCATGCTTGATGCGGAAGGACAATCTGGTGGACGTCTTGACGCCCATACGAAAAGGAGCCAACGATGAGGAAATTGCGGGACTTTTTAGGCTCACGTGCCAGATAAGAGAGCCTTACTACCGAAGTTAGAAGAAAATTTTTCGCCCGTTCGCTTTTTCGTTATCAAAAGGTTTAATTCAGAATCTGAACAAAATGGGTTTCTTCAAGAGAAAAGGAGAGCTTACTGTAAAATGAAGAACGATTTAGTTAAGAAACTCTATGTTTTGGGAATTGTTGTTTTGCTTTTCGGGGCAGTCACCCTAACGTTCGTTCGTGCACCCAATTATGGAATTGCAGCGGGAAACACGATTTACGTGGACGCCAGCAACACAACCCCACCATGGGACGGAACACCAGCCAATCCCTTCCAGTTCATTCAGGACGGTATAGACAACGCAACCTACGGCGACACCGTACACGTGGTTCAGGGCACGTACAATGAAAACCTGCTCATAAACAAAAGCATCGCACTCACAGGCGCAGGCAAACCCGTCATAAACGCAGGCGGCAAAAACGCAATAAACGTTACCCTCGGCGGCATCGTCATAAACAACTTCAACATCACAAACGCTTACTACGGCATCAACGTCACAATTCGTGACCTGAAGAACCTCTATGACTTTACGCTCGTTGGCGGCGACATAGCTATCACAAACAACACTATAGACGCATCGTACGCAGGCATATACTTCTACGTGGACGAATTCGGCTACGGAATGCACGGAAACTCAAACATCACCATCGGAGACACCCGCATAAATCACAACACAATCACCAGTGGCGGCTACGGAATCTACGTCGACATCGAAGACATAGGAAGCAGCCTGTACGATACGTCAACGTTCACGATGGGCAACACAGACTTCTGCGACAATGCCATCACTAGCGACGGGACAGGAATCTACGTCAACTACCTGTATGACATAGGCTACGACTTGTACAACAACACAAGGTTCAAAATGGGACACGTGCGCATAAACAACAACACCGTCACCACAAACTACTACGGCATATACACCGATTACATAGAATACGTGGGCTACTACCTATACAACAACGCGCAATTCGAAATGGGCAACATCGAATACAACAACAACACGATAAACAGCCTCTACGAAGGAATACTTTTCTGGGATATCAGGTATTTCGGCTCATCCATGTACGGCAACTCGTCATTCACGATGGGAAGCTTTCAAGTTAACAACAACCACATAACCAGCACCGACGACGGCATCAGTGTTTACGGAGAATTCGATTATTTCGGCTACTACATGCGCGACACATCAGTCTTCACGATGGGCAGCATACAATTCAACAACAACACGATTAACAGCGGCTACTACGGCATAGAAATAGGTTATATGTGGGATTTCGGCTACTACAACGACGGCAACTCAACCTTCACGATGGGCAACATCGAATTCAACAACAACCACATCACCAGCGACAGCATAGGTATATACATCGACGCCATCGAAGACTTTGGCTATAATCTTGAGGGCAACGCCACAGTTACAGTAAAAGACATCCAAATCAACAACAACCAAATCACCTGCCAAGATGAAGGCATATACATTTCTGCATTGTATTACATCGGCAACGACATGTACGACAACTCCCGCCTCAGTATGGGTAACATCGAAATCAGCCGCAACCAAATCGACAGTAGCGGTGACGCAATAGTTCTGTACGACATTGAAGACTTTGGAAGATTTATGTACAACCAGTCAAGCGTCACCATGGGCAACTTCCACGTACACGACAACACGCTCACCAGCAACATCGGCGAAGGCATATACGGATACATTCTAGACTTCCAAACACACGAATACATTACAGGCAACGCCACGTTCAAGATGGGCACGGTTGAATTCTACAACAACCAAATCGGCGGCTCAGCAACTGGCATGTACTTCACCGACCTGAGAAATGCCACAATCAAACAAAACACAATACAAAACTGCAGTGTCGGCATTAACATGGGTAACTCACAGGACAATGCAATCTATCACAATAACTTCAATAACACCGTAAACGCCCTAATCAACGGCAATAGCACTTGGGACAACGGCTACAACGGCGGCAACTGGTGGAGCGACCATGTCGGCATTGATCTACTCAGCGGACCCGGCCAAAACTTGCCAGACAGCGACGGAATCAGCGACGCGCCCTACGTGATAAACGGGACTAACATCGACCATTACCCACTGATGGCACCGTTCCATACGTTTAACGCGGGCACATGGGGCGACGTCACTTACTTCGTGGACATCGTCACCTTCTCGACAATCAAGAACTTCACCTTCGACCCGTATGCTTCCCCGAATCCAACGCTTAGTTTCGATGTAGAAGGACAAACTGCCACGTCTGGTTTCTGCAGAGTAACCATGTCAATCGACATGATGTGGTGCGACACCATCGGCCAGTGGACAGTGAAAGTCGACGGCGGAATAATTCCACGCAACGCAATTGAATACGGAAATTACACGTACATCTACTTCACATACACTCACAGTGCGCATTCAGTCGAGATATCGAGCACCCACGCAGTTCCAGAATTCGCGTCATACCTAATCATCTCACTGCTGGCACTAGTAGCGCTCTTGATTGGCATCATGTACAGAAAAGGACTCACCCACAACCCAATAACACAAAAATAACTCCCTTTCTTCCCCTCTTTTTTATCAACTGTTCGACGGCGGTAAACGTCAGCTTATGTAGGGCAGTTTTAGTGGTGTGCTTTTCTCGGCGCAGTCTCGGTGCTTGCTGATTGCAAAGTCTATGCCCTGCCGCAGAAGGTCCTTTTCCAACGCGCCCACGATGTCTTGCACGGGTCTTCCCTGACAGAAAAACTTCAGCGTGGGTGTGCCATGATGCCGTACATGCTGGCGAGCGTCTGGTTTTCTTGGCTTTCAAGAACGTTAAACTTTGCAAACTTCAACTTGCCCGCGTATTCTCGGGAAAGCTCCTCATAAACAGGGTCGAGCACCCTGTAGTAGGGGCATTCTTGATGCCAGAACATGACCAAGACCAGCTTGTCCGACTTCAAGACCTCTTCTTCCCAGTTCGCCGCGTCTGCCACGACTATGTTCTCAAGCATCTCCTAGCCCTCAGAATTACTTGAATATCAGCCCAATAGTTAAATCATTTTGCACCCCTTCTTTGCCCTCGACAACGCGCTAATTGTGTTTATATTAATGTGAACATCGCGGGTTAATTGTAGTGTAAATCTTGTTTCATGCGACAGAATATTTAATATCATTTTCGAACATCCTTCATACTTAAGGAGGAAACTCGTTACATGAAAATTGATAAGCCGGAAAGCAGCGGACTGATTACGCTTTTTATCGGAGTCGCACTGTTGATCTTCACGTTCCTCAACGCCTACTTGTTTCTCGCAAAAGACGTCACTATCGTGGCTTCTCAGGACCTTGTCAGAGCCTTCGGTGAAGCCCTCGCACCACTCGTAGCCACGACCATACACGTCATGTACCTCGGTATAATGGGATGGATAGGCTCACTTCTCACGCTCAGAAGCATACCACTCTTGACACATCCGAAAATGCCAGCAGCACAACCAACGCCAGCCCAAGCGCCAATTCCAACACCAGCACCTCAGAAACAGGTTCAGAAAGAAAAACCAAAACAACCAGAGAAAGCCGAAAAACCACAACCGCCACCAGCCAAACCAGAAGCCAAGCCAAAAGAGGAGCCAAAGAAGGAGCCAGAAAAGAAGCCAGAGCCAGAGATTACAATCGAAGTTAGACCGCCCGAAGAGGTGGTCGTAGAAACGCCGCCGTCAGCACAACCAGAAGCCAAGGAACCACCCGCGCCACAACCATAACTAAAGCCAGAAAACAACTAAAGGAAGCGTATTTCGATGCGACAAGCGATCCGCGCCCTAGGTTGGGCTACGAAGGTATTCTGGATAATCCTCATCGTCCTAGTGATCACGATTGCCTACTCTGCCAGCCTCATCAATATCGCATTGGGTGAACCGCAGACAACAGCCACGGAGCAGACTGTGACGATTTCGTTCCCAATAACAATACGCAACAATGGTTTTTATGATATTGTCGATCTTAACGTGACCACTTTCGTAGCCGACGAGAACAGCCAGACACTGGCAAGGGGAACGACTATTACAACGCTAATTAGAAAAGGCACTGAAGAAACACAAACCCACAGCATAACGATAAACATCACCCAAATCTTGGCGCAAGACGTCAATCTTCTCTTCAACGACACGACTCTTATGATGTTTCAGCAGGTTTCGCTCAACTATGCCAACGTTGTACCGTTTCTGGTTCGAGCCAACCAATCGATGCCTTGGGGTGCACCGCTGAGTAACTTCGCAGTAGGTCAAGTCACTTTCCGTCCATACAACATCACTCACTCCTATGCTGATGTTCAGTTTTCTTTCGAGAACCACAATCAATACGTGCCAGTAACCGGGACGGTTCGCGTGCGAATCTACAACAACAGCGGAACCCGCATAGGCTCTGGGACGACGAGCATTGATGCGCCGCCGAACACGCCCTTTAACGGGCAGTTAAGCATACTCGTAAGAAACCCCAGTGCGCCGACTCCGACGCCGTCGGGTGAAGTCCACTTTTATTTTGATACTTCTCTTTTCGATTATGGACCGTTGGTGATGCATTATGGCTAACAAGTTTGTGCGTTGGCTTTTTCCACGGGTCTTGAAGGCGACGATAAAAACCGCCATTGTGCTGATTGTTTTTCTTGTGGTTTCACAGTTTTTGTCGCCGTTGGAGAAGGTTTTTCCGGGAGCTGCAGGTCTGATTGAGCTTTATTTTGTGGTCTACGTCGTCTTCATCATCGTGGGCGAACTCACGAAGGGCACGATTTATCAATACGTCCTAGGGATTGGGAGGGCTTTCTTCTTCATCGGCTACAGCGTTTATGCGCTGAACAGTGGAATAATAACAGCCACGGTCGAGTCCATCACCTTCACCGTCAACCTGCAAATATTCCTGATGATGATTATCCTCATCGGCATGCTCGACTTTGCCAAGAACCTGATGCACATAGTCAACTATCTCGCCAACAAAGCCGAAACCGAACAGATCACCGTAGTCACACCAGAACAGGAAATCCCAACATAACGTTAAATTGTCGAATGCAACGCAATCGCCGTCAGAGTTTTTTTGAAACCAACATTAATATACCTTCGAGAAGACTTGTTTACTTGTAGCATACTCAAATAAATTCTAAAAAGGTGACCCCACCATTGACCCCACCGTACATATCACCTCCCACTCCACCCGCAATGCCAAGGGGATCTGGGGGACGCTACAAACCGCCTCTTCCAAACACTCCTTCGCCTCTTCCGTGGGAAGGCGGAGTGTCCGTGGAGTTTTGGGTTTTGATAATCGGTGTGGTTTTGTCCTTGGTGGTCGTTTACGGTGCTTACAGGTTTTACACCAACAAAAGAATGAACTCGAAGGCTGGAAGTGAGGAGACTGCTTTGCATGACGTAAACCGAGGCGCTGTTAGATTGACGCGTCTTCTTAAGTACACTTGGACTAAAGCCGCTGTTGTTTTCCTAGATTGGCACGTGTTAATTTGCAGCATACTCTTGGGAGTTTGAAAACTAGACCCACAAAAGCTGTGCCCAACCACACAACAAAAAACTGCTTCTTCTCACATGGATATAATAGACTATTCTTTTGAGGCTACTAGGCATTCGACGAGGTTGGTGCAGCCTACGCATTCTTGTGGGACGCCCTTTTCTTTTGTGGTTTTTAGGTAGCCGAAGAAGTGTGGACAGTCTGCTTTTGTGTTTGAGTTTGTGTTTTCGTTGGTGAGGTTTTGTGAGTTGAGGTTTTTTGTAGTTTCTTTTGTGAGTTGGGTTTTTCTAAGGATACGTTTTTTCAGGATGGTTTCTTTTGGTGCTTTGGTTGTGTAAAGCGTGAAAAGTACTATTATGGCTATTAGCATGGCGACGTCGATTACGGATACGTCGAAAGACAGCGTAACAAGTCCCCTTAGATAAAGGATGAATAGCCCCACATATAGAATTGATGAATCGTAGATTCGTATTTCGTGTGTCTATTTCTGTCTGCCTATTCTTTGTGAAGACACACACGCCCTCCCCTAGTCTAGTATCGTTTCTGCATAGCACAATGCAGGCTTCCATTCCAAATGAGGAGGCAAGTTTACTGTATTCTTGTCCAACGTTTAGGCAAAAATGTTTATTAATTCTTACGACTTTGTATTTTGCTGATGGTTATGCAGAGACACGACTCCATAGTGGTAATCGCCGCAATAGGATTTTTGGTTTACACACTCTTGCTCTCCACACTCGGACCAGTGGTTTCTTCACTCTTAACGAACAGAACAATAGGGAACACGGGTTCGGTAAGAGCAGTAGGTGTTGGAGTCTACTGGGACTATAACGGCACGAGCACAGTGAACGCGTTCGATTGGGGATTCATCGAACCCGGCGCCAACAAAACCATAACATGCTATGTCAAGAACGTGGGAAATCAAGTGGTCACCCTATCAATGTCGACTTCAAACTGGAACCCACAAAACGCTACACAGTTCATGACTCTAAGCTGGAATCGGGAAGGCACAACACTAAACCCGGGACAGATAATAACAGCAACATTCACCTTGGCAGTTTCGGCTTCTACTCAGGGAATCACTAACTTCAGTTTCGACGTCACCATAACCGGAAGCGGCTAAAAACAAAACCCTCAAAACTAACCAAAACCGACACCGCAAAAATCGCAAACAAAATCACGTGAAAAATAAGCAACCCAACAGGCGTGGAAAAACGCCAAGATATGAAGGCCGAACCTACTAGCGCACCTTCGGGCATGACTAAAAGGAAATTTTTCATTTTTGGCTTAAAAAGACCAGACAAGTCTCTTGTCAAAGTCATAATTACCATTGCCAAAACAAAGCCTGATCCTTCTAGGACAACGTTTGTCAGACTTTGCAGAGCCACATCCAGCCCGTAGGACGTATTTGTCAACGGCGAAAAAATCTGAGCGCCACCCACGATAAAATCGCCCAGAAGGCTGTGTTGTGCTATCGTCACGAAGTAGGGTACGCCGCTCTTTCGGTATAGCACAAAGATGGGGATGAACAAAACGGTTAAGAGCACTATGGAGTGGGTCATGCCTCGGTGCGCAAGCTCCGGGATGAGCAAGTCAATATCGGGCAAGAGAGACAGAAGAAACACCAGAGGCAGGTTCAGGTCGGTTCTTAGAAACCTCTGACAGACTTTGGCGAGTAAATAACCAAAAGCCAAATGACCTACGGCAAACATTTCGGGCTTCTTCCTTAGTAATGCATAGATGAACAAACGAGTATATTTACCAATAGGGTATCGCCAAAGCTGGAGTAAAACCAGCAGAATTTTGGCAGACACCTTCAACGTTGGGAGAGAAAACCCAAAAAATGCTGTAAATCAGCAAGACAAACCTGTTGTTTTGTTGGTGAACACTTTTTCAAGAAACCTTATCTTTAAGCGATTAGTAGATTTACATTCGATACCAGCATGCTGTCGAATAGGAAAGGGGACATACCTGCTTCTCTGAAGATAAAAATGCTTGCCGTCGTCTTAGCAGCCTCTCTTTTAGCCATGGGCTTTTTGGCTTGGCGAAATCTTTCTCCTGTTCCGAACGCATCGGCAGTTCTCGCGTCTTCTAACATAGGAGTGTACTGGGATTCGGCGGCTACAAGGTCCGTAACAAGTATTAACTGGGGCAACGTTACGCCGGGTTCTGAAAACTATAGGGCGGTTTACGTGAAGAATCTTGGAACAGAGCCTTTGGTTCTTTCGATGAACACTTCGACTTGGAACCCGTCTTCTGCTTCTCTTAAAATCTTCCTCTGCTGGGATTACAACGGAAAACAAGTCGGAGCAGGAAGCGTTGTAAAGGTGATTTTGAAATTGATTGTTTCATACAGCATTACGGGAATCAATGGTTTTAGTTTCGACATAATCATTGGTACTGGTCTCGAGAAAAGCCCAGACCTTAACAGCGACGGCATAGTTAACATTTTTGACGCCACCGTCTTAGGCTTAGCATGGCTTTCGAGAGCTGGTTCGCCAAACTATAATTATCGTTGCGACTTTAACAATGACGGAATAGTCAACATTTCAGACGCCATGATATTCGCGTTGGGTTGGTTGAAAACGTCTGGCTGATGAGAGAAACCTTTCACGAAAATAACAGGTTACAACTTTTTACAGGGTTTCCTTCAGGCAACCTGCAAAACAAAAAATTATACCTCACGGTAAGGTATCGCCAAAGTGGGTCAAGAACTCGACAGAATTTTGGCTGATACCTAAAAGCCTCAACGAGGAATCAAAAAGTTAAGGCATGAATCTTAGAAGGGTTGAAAAACTCGCATGACGACTGTTATCATGAAGCCTATTCCGAGTCCTAGAGCGGCGAATCTTAGGCGTTTCTTGTCTAGAGCGACGTTTCTCAAGTATCCAGGCGACGATGCTAATAATTCTGAGGTGATTAGAAGTATGATTGCTGTGACTGCGAGCCAGAGACTTATTTCTGATAGGGAGAGGGGGAACTGCATTTTTCTAACCCTTTACGAGGCTGTAGGAAACTTCTATCGTCTCTGTCTCGGGCGACACCTTTAACGAACTAATAGCGACTATCTTGCCTGTGGTTTTTGCTATTGCGCAGGCGATGGCGCTTACGAGTGGGCACCCTAGGGAATAGACGCTTTTTAGTCGCTCTTCTCGATAAAGATTCTTATGTATCGAATCAGAAACTTTCAAATACACTTGCTCATTCTCAACTTTCATTTCTATATCCTTTGCCAGTTGGAAGTTCTCAAGAATCAACAACGGAAGAGTTTCGCACAAGCTCTCAAGATCCATTTTCGTCGGGTCCATCTTGGACTCTTTCTCAAACTGGTTCAGAAGCCCCAAGCCTGGTGGTGCGATGGTGATGCCTTCTGGGTTTTCAATAATAAACCTGCTACCTGCGATTTCTTCTATGGAGGGCATGGTGTCGGAGTTCTCGGCAGGGATGTAAACGATCATCTCTTTTAAACCCTTAAGATGTTCCGGAAGATAGACTTCTTTTGGGTAAGGCGGAATGTAGAGGCCTTTGCCTTTGTACTTAAGGTCTCTAATTATCCGATCAACCGTTGCATAAGAAGAAATAGCAGTCGCGTCAAGAAGACTCCCCTTGACGTATGTTAAGGGTCTGACGAGAAAGAAGAGAGCGCCCCAAAAAGTTAAGCCCAAACCGATAAAGGCTAAAACTTGAGAGTTGCTGATGACAGAAAACGCGAGTGACAAGACCCCGAGAGCCATAAAAGCTGTGCCGATTTTAAGGGGTGACGAGATACGATATATTCTTTCTAGGGGCAGTTTCAATTTGTCAACTTCTGCAATTGGTTGATTGATCGTTTCCACTTGGGAATTTGCGGTGACTAGTTGTGTTGTTTTCTTTTTCTTTTCCTCGGCGTTCCGTGCTTCGTCAGATGACATATGTTTCATGCAACAAAATACAGAGCTTTCTTTTAAGGTTTCTAGAGGTGTAATACTCTTTTCCAAACCAGTAATGGTTTGTTGTTAACGGAGACGACATCTCTTCTTATGAACCCGTATTCTTCCAAACGAGCCAACAAGCTAAGCAGTGCCTCTGTGCTTATTCTTTGCCTAAAGACCATTTTTATGTCGCCAGTTTTCATCGTCTTATTTTCTTTAGCTAGGTTAAGGATTGTTTGAAGCGTCTGTTTCTCTTCGTCGGAGGCATGGTTGTTAAAGATTCGCAGGTTATTGTTCTTCTTTCTCCACTCGTTTGAGTATTGAGTCGTTTTTGTCACTGCCACGAAAGCTATTGAGGCTACCAACAGGGATTGTTGTGCAGGAACGCCGAGAGAAATCAGCGACTGGCTCTTCAGCGGTT
>Ga0315314_1001154_pt1 | contig 24532 bp, 27 predicted proteins | sample TDP9_MG_FD_203631 | JGI IMG/M metagenome (GOLD analysis project Ga0315314, IMG submission 203631) | Freshwater sediment microbial communities from Lake Towuti, South Sulawesi, Indonesia - TDP9 | ecosystem: Environmental > Aquatic > Freshwater > Lake > Sediment | place: Indonesia: South Sulawesi... | reverse complement strand
CACAGCCACTGCTCAACCAAATGTCCTGATTACCTGTCGGTAGCCAAAGCCGAAAGAAAACGAAAGGGGGAACTATGCCGTTAAAAGACCTGTCTGGTAAGACTGCCCGCGACCTTGACCGGGAGGATTTTGAGCAACTCTTTTGTGTGCACTGCCAGGAGTATCAGGACTGCCCAAGAGATGACAAGAAGATACTCGGATGTAAGGCTTTCGTGGACACGGGACTGTGGGACGCCTTTTACCGAAAAAGGCAAGGATGTTGAGGATGACAACTGAATAGCTCAAAAGAGGGGCTTCGCCCCTCTCAGCCAAAGGGGGTCGGAAGCCCAGGACTACCGACCCCCTCTTTTTGCCAAATTCAAACTGAAAGGAGGTGATTAAAGATGGAGGAGCTTCACTGTCTCAACTGCAATGAGGAGCTGCCCGAAAACAATTTCTGTCAGCGCAACTGCCTTATCCTGACAGATGAGCGGGGGCAAGCCTCGGAAGTGCTGGGGGCGTGGTGCGACGAGGCGTGTATGGGGGAGTGGCTGGTCAAGAATGCCCTTGACGCCATGATGAAGCGGATGATGAAGCCGTCAACTAATTAGACCGGGGTACAATCCGAACGGGCAACCATGCTCAGAAAGGAGGGCAAAATATGCCTATCAGGTGGAGTGCCGTCAAGGTGAGTGAGGCTATGGATGAGGTAGAGGCTCAAATCTCGCTAGCCGACCAATTCTTTGCTGAAGCTCTGAAGAAGGCTAATGAGGCTCGTAAAATCTCTAACCTGCCTCAATATATTGACCATCGCCTTATCGGTCTCATCTGCGAAATTGAGCGGATAGACCGCATCAAGGACAGGATTACGTCTGTCCGCAAGGATATCCCCGACGGGGCGATAGAGGCAGAGCGGGAAAGCCAGAGGTATGGTAGTCAGCAATCAATAATCTAATCGGCTAGCTTGATTTAAGCGTATCCGAAAGGGTAACTACGCCCAAAATCTGGAAAGAAGGGAGGTGAAACAGGTGACGACCCAGCTTAGCCTTTTTGGTGAGGCTAGGGTCAAGGTAGAAGAGCCAGAGCCGGTGACCGAGGTCAGGTTGGGACGCCGGTCAGTCCGAATCCCCCTCCGCAAGAAGAGGCGGGAAGCTCTAAGACGGCTAATGGAAATCCTTGCCGAGCTAGAGGGCAAAGATGTCCACATCGGCTGCTATGATGCCGGCGGCAGGCATTTCTGGATTGATAACCTTAAGCTCCCCAGGCTACAGCTAGAGTTTCATCCGTTCAAATTTAAGGATGATACCGACTACATCCCCAGTGTGGTAGTCCTCTGGGGTAGCAGGTCAGCCCAGGTCAGGATATTCACCGATTACCTGGTTGCCGTCCGTGAGCAAGAATATCAAGGCTACTGGAGCTATCTCCTTGACTTCCGTAACGGCTTCTGGGAGCACCCGATAGACAACTTTAAGTGCCATTACGCCTGCCTCACTATAACCAGATTTAAGGACTAAAGGACATATCGCCGGGTCCGAAAGGGTGACTATAACCAAAAACAAACCGAGAAAGGGGGTGATACTGTGCCAAAGCCGATATGCTGTGAGGACGAGATGAGCTTCTTCATGGACAACAAGGTCAAAGAAGCCTTTGAGTGTCTTCACTGTGGCAAGTTAGTGGTGAGGGATAAGCGCACCGGGGACGAAACCTGGTATGCCGAGATATTCAGCCCTCACAATGTAATGAAACCAAGGAGGTGATACTGTGGCATTTCGCAAGTCAACGCTGCGAAGGATGTCTCCAGTAACTCGAAAGTACGCCAAGCTACTGAATGAGCTGGACAGCATCCTACGCAAAGGCAAGAACCTGGTAGAAGAGATACAACGGCTAGAGCTTGATAGCCGAGCCCTAGCGAACATGAACAAACCGAGAAGCACTTTATCAATGCCTCAAGATAATGATGAGGCAGGCTACGAGTTTTAGAAGAAAGGAGGTAACAATTGAATAAGCCTATGGTAGAGAAAGGCATCTCCGACATCGTAGGTGCCCTTACCGATCCCATCATTGTTTTTCCGGGAGGCTGGGGAGAAGACCTCCCCGAGTGGCTAAAGAACGCCATTACCCTGGAGAGACTGGCGATGAACATGAAGGCACTCAAGGGAGAGGAGATGACCGGGACCGATGCTGAGGCCTGTGCCTATCTCTTTACGGTTGCCTTAACTCAGCCGATAGACCACGACTGGACTAAAATCTATCTATACATCGCCACTCAGACCTGCCGCCGATGGAAGAAGGGGGAGATGCCTAGCGACATCGCTGTGGAATCTCTAACATCTGACCAGGTGAGGGAGCTCAATCGCCTTAAGGAGTGGCTTTATCACAAGCGCACCCAGATAAGGCTAGACAGGGACAGAGCTGAGAGGCAGCAGAAGAGGGAGGAAGAGGCAGCCAGGATAAAAGCGGAGCAGCCAGCACTCTTCACCTTTTAGTATATCATTAGAGGTACATCACTGGGGGGTGTGGGATTCGCCCACACCCCCCTTTTCTTTACCCACCGGGGCAGATCGAGTAAGGAGGGGAAAGAAAAAGGAGAAGGCTTCACTACCTCGAAAACCCGCCTAGATTTTGACTACAGGCTGTCTTGTGCTGCAAAGAGGGGGCTTCCTCGCACTTAAGTCGTCACCGGAGCCCCCTCTTGCGGTGCCTTGACCCAACAAATCAAGCATTCGTGCAATCTTAGTGAATAATGTTGCTGGGTTTGCTATGGACGGAGTGAAAGCTATCTTAACAGTGAATACGAAGCTAGGAGTCTACGGTTTGGGAAGCTACTCACCGATTTATAGCCTTAACCGAGAAGACTTGAAGCCGTTGAACAAAACTATATAGTGTGAGGCTAATTAGAGTTGCGGGCTTATCTCCACCTGGCAGGGCACCGACCCCGATTACGGTTCAGGCACCACACGGGACGAGAAGAGAAGGGCAAATGAAGCCCCACCCTGGATTTCCCGATAAATACATACATAACAGTACCCTGCCAGGCATTGACCCTGCCCTAACTTATTATGCCGCTTATTTAGCAAATTAATAATTGGGATTTTACCTTTAGAATAACCTCTGTTTAAGGAAGCTGACCCACTAGCTCTTTCGGCCCTAGCTCTTGTAAGGTTGACTCCAGGGGCTCACCGGTTTTAGCATCCCCCCAATGCTTCATAGCCCTTCTCTTTCATAGCTAGGGCATCTATCCCTTCGCCGGCAAAGGGTCCTTTATCTGGCGCAGTTGTTAGCCTTTCGGGTAAACGCGATTCGCTTGCCCCCTTTTAGGTATATTTAGCACTTATTTCGCTTGGGGACACGTGTCAGATATTGCGGAGTATAAGATATCAATCGCTTTATCTACTTCTTCAGTAGCAACTATCAATGGTGGGGCAAAAGCAGCTCGGTCGCCTGGAGTTGCACCAATGTCACATATACGTATGTAGAGTCCCTTCTCTAGCGCCATCTCATGTATACGTTGCATTATGTCCAATTTTCGGTCAAATGGCCTCTTAGTAGCTTTTTCAGCTACTATTTCAATGCCAATCATCAAACCAAGCCCGCTAATGTCACCTACCCACGGTAGTGGCCCCAAGACCTCCTTAAGCCGCTCCATGGCATATTTACCCATCCGCGCTGCATTCTCAACCACCTTGTCCCTCTTATATATCTCCAGCGCTTTGACTGCTGCGGCAGCACCTACCGGATGTCCGGCATAAGTATAGGTAATAAAATTGCTGCCCTTAAGTGTGTTCCAAATCTCACCACTAAAGGCTATTGCCCCAAAAGGAATATAGGCACTCGTAATCCCTTTAGCCATAGCCATTATGTCTGGTTTAACCCCCCAATGTTCTATGGCAAACATCTTCCCAGTTCTACCAAAGCCAGCCATGACTTCATCATCGATGAGCAACACGTCATACTTGTTGCATATCTCTCTTATCATTGGCCAGTACTCTCGGGGAGGAGCAATCATACCACCAGCACCTATTTCTGGTTCAGCAATGAAGGCAGCTATGTTGTCTGAACCCTCTTTCTCAATAACTTCAGCAAGAAATCGTGCACATCGAATGTCACAACTGGGATACTCTAGACCAAACATACATCGATAACAGTAGTATGAGGGTATATGAAGAAAGCCAGGCAGCATTGGTCCCGTACCTTTTTCAAAAAAACCTCGGCCAGAACCAGCAGCAGCTAATCCTGGGCCGCCGACGCCATGGTATGAATCATACAGGCTGATAATCTTATACTTATTCCTGCCTTTGGTGTGCCAATATAGACGAGCCAGTCTAATCGCAATGTCTACGCTCTCGGACCCCCCGGTAGTAAAGTTGAAGTGGTCCAGTCCCTCAGGGACTATCTCGCTTAACTTCTGCCCACACCTAATACTGGCTTCATTGGCAAAGCCGTAGAAGTGCATCCCGTACGGCAATTTCTCCATTTGCTCCTGCACAGCATCGATGATCTCTTTTTGTCCATAGCCTAAATTGACACAAAGTAGCTGGGAGGAGCCGTCAATATATTCCTTGCCCTCGGTATCTTGAAAGTATATTCCATGGCCTTTGTCGATTACTATGCCACAGTTCCCACCCATAGCCCATTTACTATGTACTATGTGCTCCCGGTCCCATCGCAGAAGTTCCTCTGTTCTTTTACTGGTCATTTCTCTTTTCCTCCTCTTAAGGTATTCTTACATTACTTCCTACTGTGTTAATCGTCGGCGACACTCCTTATCCATCCGCAATATGGATTAAATTGCGGAACTCGGTCTTCATAATCACCAGCCTGCCAGTCTTTTTGACTGAGTCAAGGATAACCCGCTTGTCAAGAGGTACTAAGCTTCGAGGGTCAATAACCTCAACTTATGCCCTTTTTTAAGCTTGTCAGCGTCACCTAATGCCCGGTGAGTTACCGATTCAACAAATTATTGCCCTTATTTCCTACTTTCCTTTCCTTATTCTAACATAGGTCTCGAAGTCCAGAAAGCCCAGACGTTGTCCACCATCGATATCAATGGTAGTCCCGGTAATCATCGCTGCTTTGTCGGATGCTAGAAAGGTAACTACATTGGCCACTTCTTCCGGTGTGACCAACCTCCCCAAAGGAATAACGCTTATGAGCTTCCGTTCAACATCAGGGGGCATTTCAGTGAGAGGTGTCTTTACCGTGCCGGGACAGATAGCATTAACCCTTATGTTGTACACCCCAAGCTCGAAAGCAAGCTGTCGGGTGAATCCTATGATGCCAGCCTTGGAGGCAGTATAATCAGGACCGGCCATATCACTGATGCTCTTTGCTGACATAGAGGACATACTGATAATACTACCGCCACCTCGCTGCTTCATTGTCTCGATTACCGCCTTTGAGCAGTTTAAGACTGAGCCCAGGTTAATATTTATCACCCTGTCCCAATCTGACTTCTCCATATCCTCCCACATTTTAGAGGTGCCAACTCCAGCATTGTTGACCAGGATATCAATACCACCCCACTCAGCCACGATCTGGTTCACCATCTCCCTGACCTGCCCATAATCAGCAACATTGCACTGAATAGCCATTGACTTTTGGCCCAGCGCTTCTATTTCTGCCGCGGTAGCCTTGATAGTTACTAAGTCTATGTCGTTTACCGCCGTATCTACGCCTTCCTTGGCTAGGGCGAGAGCGATAGCCTTGCCAATTCCACGTCCCGCCCCGGTCACCAGGGCAATTTTACTGCTCATTTGCTACCTCCTAAATTGAGATTTCTGGCTTAACGCTCCTATCTGCAAGTATAATTCTTCAGCGGTATAGGAATACTTATTCAGCGGCTCTTTTTCCAGCCGATTAATCTGACCAGGGTCTTCCCCTATATATTCCTGTTTCTAGTTAGGGTATTCTATCAACATTCAAATATTTTGGAGAATGCCCGGGGATGAGTATATGAGCTGCTTCCCTAATTTTGAGAAGGCTCTTGTAAGAGTTTTCATTATCCCAACGAGGCCCGGTAAGAGCTACTGGCGGGTCAGGTGGCATATCCTCCCCATATTTCATCGCCGGCCGGAACATAGCCGGATAAGGGTAGTAGTTTTCCCACTGAGAACAAAAGCAATCAATTATCGCTTTACCTTTTGCGGTATCGATTACTACAGATTGCCCCCCTCTGGTATGACCAGGGGTAAGCCAGCAGTTTATGCCTTCTTCAACCTCGTAATCCCCTTCTATTACTTGAAAGTCTAATCCTTTCCAAGCTCTTGGAATGTAGTTATATGGATCCCAGGGTGGTATTTCATTCTCGGCGGCCCACAACTCATCCTTTTGCACCAGAAACTTAGCCTTAGTATACTTATAGCCCAACGCAACGTGATCAAAATGCATGTGAGTTACAATTACTAGGTCTATATCCTCAGGCTTAAGGTTCAGCTTGCCCAACCCTTGTTCTAGTGATTGTAGGTCATACTTTGGAACGCGCCAGCCATAGTCCTTGAATTGCTCAGCAGTGATACCAGCATCGACTAAAATATGCCTGCTCGCCCCCTCGATGTACCATATCGTGGTCACCACAACACAGCCGATGCCATAACCCATACGATAAGTATAGCGCCCCAGGTCACTGCCACTGAGACACAACTGAATAGGACGAATAGAGAGTATTTTTGCCATGATATTACTCCTCCTTTGTTATTCCCAATTTCTCTACCTCCCATAATGAGACATTCTGACCCTACCAAAACTTCCTAACCTAATGTACTCGGTTCTAATAGTTCATTCTGTTTAGTGCCCCCTCAAATTCACCTCATACCTAGTCCATTCGCATACCACCATTAACGCTAATCGCCTCTCCAGTTATGTTCTTAGAGACTTCAGAACTCAAAAATAGAACAACGTTGGCAATATCCTCCGGGGTTTGTGCTCTCTTCAGTGGAATTCTTCCAATCTCCCTATTGAATATTTGCTCTCGCGAGAGCCCTTCGCGCTTGGATATATCATCAAGGAGCACCTCCCACTGGTGGGTACGCAAAATACCAGGACAAACAGCATTGACATTGATATCGTATTCCGCTAACTCCTTTGCCAGTGATTGGGTAACCCCTATTACGGCAAACTTTGAGGCACAATAGTGACTTAAGCCTACTACACCCTGCTTACCAGCGACGGAGGAGATGTTAATGATTTTGCCACGCCTCGCTGCTATCATATGTGGAACAACCGCTTTAGTTACCAGATAGACGCCTTTAGAATTAACATTACTGACTCGGTCCCATTCTCCTTCTTCAATATCTACAAAACTGATACTGCGAACAATACCAGCATTATTGACTAGGATATCTATTTTCCCAAAATGCCCTAGTGCGGTAGATACCAAATAATCAATATCAGATTTCTTGGTCACATCAGTCTTGACAGCTAACACCTTTACTCCGCCTCTTCCAACTCTTCCTGATAAGTCCTGTATGGTATCAACAATAATGTCAGCTACTATTACATTAGCCCCTTCTTTGACAAAGCCTTCAACAATAGCTGCACCTATGCCCCTGGCACCACCAGTCACAATTGCAACCTTACCTCTAAGTCCTAAGTCCATGAGTCTTTCCCCTTTATATTTTGTTATCCCATTGTCTTCACAAGGAGAGCTACTGAGAAGTTGCTTGTTTGCTTCATAGAAGCCCCGCGACTAACCTTCAGTAGCTCTACCTTGTGACTATTCCAATGCCCTTATAACCTCGTGGGCATCAGTAGCCCAGGTACATCATCCTCAGTGCTTTGGTGGGAATGCCAACCCCGAGCTCACTGAAATCCAATATTGGCCATAAGTCCCATCTACCAACTGGCAGCCAAGGCCAAATAGGTGTAGCCCCATAACACTTCAAGGTATCCTTATTTTCAAAGGTGACCACATACATGGGCTTGGCTATGGCCTTGGGTACCGGCGCTCCGCAAAGATGGGTAAACATTGTCTCGGCTGCCAATGCACCCAAACAATAGCCACCATGCGTCCCGAAGGCATCACAATAGCCCTTCTCCAAGGCATCCATTACTGCCGAGTCTGTATCGTTCAAAGAGAGTACCACATGGTCTGGGTGACCAACTGGATAGAGACGACCTAATGTCCTCAATGCTTCAACGGCCCCAGGTCCCCCACCGTCATCAATAAAGATGGCATTAATTGTAGGGTCGGCAGTCATGGCGTCAATAACGATACTCATAACCTTCTCAGATGCCCCCTTGCTCTCAGTCCCACTTACAGTCACTTTAATCTCAGGATGTAGGTCAAGGCAATTGTGCAACCCACGGTGGCGGGCCCGGAGCGTTTCAACTCCGTGAGAATTCCAGTCCTCAAAGACATGAATTTCCTTGCCGTACTTCTCAGCATAGTCTACAAAGACTTGTGCAATCAGATTTGTACCTTGCGGTCCATCAAAGTAGTGATAGATTGTGGAAACATACTCGTCTGGTTTGTTATAGGGTTGCGCATTGGCATCATATTCGACGACAGGAATACCAGCCTTCTGGCACTTGGCAAGTGTGCCAGCCACTGCAGCTTCATCGGTAGGGTGGAGAATAAGGCAGTCGGCGCTCCTTGACATTATTAAGTCCTCCATAAACGCTATCTGCGCTGAAGCATCCATCTCAGAATTATTGAAAATCCATTTGCCACCTGCCTTATCAATCCAAGCCTTTACGAGCCCATCCCAGTTAACCATTGCCTCGCAAACCATAGACCAGTAGGTGAGGGCAAACACGTATGGTGTCCCGTCGGGCTTTACTGCCAATCCCTCAAATGGATTCAGCGGCGCATTCGGGTCAACCAACCCCTTAGCGATCAGGCCCTGTAACTCGGGGACGTCTCCTAACTTAGTTACCTCTGCCGGTGGTGCTGGTGGAGTTACTGGCGGTGGAGCTGCTGGCGCCGGTGGAGCTGGCGCCGGTGGAGCTGGCGCCACTTTTGGAACACAACCGCTTAGGACTACAGTAACCACCACGGCTACCGTTATTAACGGTATAAAAAATTTTTTCATTTTTTGTCTCCTTTGTTTAAGATTTTTCGCTACCAGCTATTAGACCCGCTTTACCCTTTCGCATCATTTCACCATAGGCACCTCCTTTGTCTTTATTACTTCCAGATTTAGGGATATCACACTAGAAATTTAACTCTATCACCATAGTTATTTATCATCTTCCTAAAATTGATACTGATTTCAGGCTAACGTTTACGTATATGGTCAACGGCTACAGCGGTAATTATTATCGCCCCCCTTATAAGATTCTCCAAAAAGAATTCTCTGCCTAACACATTCATGGCATTAGTAAGAAAGCCAAATATTAGAGTCCCAAGTACTACTCCAATAATATTTCCCTTACCACCCATTAGACTGACACCCCCAATACAAACTGCGGCTATGGTGTCTAGCTCAAGAAACTCCAAGGTTTTCATCGAAGTACTCATAGTACGTGCTGTTACTACTACAGCGGTGAGTCCAGAGAGAAAGCCCGAAATAGCATAGACTGAAAATCTTATAGGCTTTACTGGTACACCCGAAAACCAAGCGACTATCGGATTGCCACCGACACCATAGATGGAACGACCAAACGTAGTGTGATTTAGAACAAAATAAGCCACCACCCCCACCGCTATAAAAATAATGACCGGCACCGGAACCCCGGCAACCTTACCCTGCCCTAAGACAAGCAGACTGTCTGGTAGGTGGGTAACGGTCTGTCCCTGGCTTATTCTGAATCCGAGTCCCTTGCATATATACCACATACCCAGGGTCACGATTAATGCCGGCATGCCAATACGTGAGACTAGTGTACCATTGAGCGCCCCAAAACCGACTCCCACTAGCAGCATAACTGGTATTGCTCCGTACATAGAAACAGGATAGCCGACAATATTTAGGTACGGGGCTTCAGTCATCATTGAGGCACCTACAATTGCAATCATAAGCCCCATTCCACCAACCGACAGGTCGATGCCACCCGACAAGATAACAAAGGCCTGGCCTATGGATGCTGGCCCCCTGACCGAGCTTTGTAATAGAACATTCATCATATTATCTCTGCTGATTGTTAATCCCTTGGTTACAATTGACAGCCCGCCTATCAATGCTATCAGAACCACGGCGAGGGCAGCATTTTCGTGTCTGAAGAAACGCCGAGCAATGTCTTTTACAGTAGCAGTAACGGGTTTAAGTCTTTCTACAATTTCAGGCATGCTCTATACTTATCCTTAAAATTGATACTGATTTCAGGCTAACGTCTACGTATATAGTCAACGGCTACAGCAGTAATTATTATCGCCCCCTTGGCAACACCCTGCGTGAAGGAACTTGCCCCTAATATACTCATGGCATTATTAACCACGCCAATTATCATAATCCCAATTATCACCCCAATCGGGGTTCCTCTGCCACCCATTAAACTGACACCCCCAATACAGACAGCGGCTATCGTGTCTAGCTCAAGGCCAATCAAGGTTCGTATCGATGCCGCCATACTCCGTGCCGTCCATAATGTACCAGCAAGTCCAGAGAGAAAGCCCGAAATAATAAAGACAGCAAGTCGTATGGCTTTTACATTTACGCCGGAGAGCTGGCTACTTACGGGATTGCCACCCACAGCATACACGGAACGACCAAAAGTAGTGTAGTTAAGAACAAAATAAGCCACCACCCACACGGTTATAAAAACGATGACTGGTACCGGAACAATGCCAGTTTTGCCCGCTCCGAAGAAAGCCAGACCCGCTGGTAACTCGACAATGGAGTCTCCACCGCTCACTCTCCATGCAACTCCCAGGCTTATATACAACATACCCAGGGTTACGATTAATGGCGGCATGCCGATACGCGAGACTAGTGTACCATTGAGCGCCCCAAAACCGACTCCCACTAGCAGCATAACTGGTATTGCTCCATACATAGAAACAGGATAGCCGAGAAGACTATATTCGGGTGATGCAGTCATCATTGAGGCGCCTATAAATGAAGTCGCAAGCGCCATTCCACCAACCGACAGGTCAATGCCACCCGACAAGATAACAAAGGCCTGACCTCCCGATGCCACCCCCCTGACCGAGCTTTGTAACAGAACATTCATCATATTAGCTCTGCTGATTATTAATCCCTTGGTTACAATTGACAGCCCGCCTGTCAATGCTATCAGAACCAGGGCGAGGGTAGCATTTTCGTGTCTGAAGAAACGTCGAGCAATGTCTTTTGCAGTGGCGGTAACAGGTTTAGGTCTTTCTACAATTTCAGCCATACTCTAGACCACCATTCCCTACTTACGTAACCCCCGGTGCTGGTGGTGCTGGCATTGCTGTTAGTAAGGGTATAAATATGGCTGAAGTTATAAACCCAAGAGAGTGGCAGTCACACCAGCACGTCACACCAACACCGGCGTCCTTAAAGAAAGGAGGTAAAGATGAAAAAGCGCCCAAAGGTAACCCATACTTTGGGTCCTTGAGCCCTTCGCTTGCTTGACACGTCTTCTCTATTAGTTTTTCCTTTTCTATTGCCATAGCTTTCTCCTCTCAGTTAAGCTACTTGTCTATGGTCAGTCTTCTGGATAGTGAGTAGCTTGCACACCCTTGTTATCAGGCACGTGAATCACTTCCCAAATAGCACGGAGGGGTTTTACATCGATGTAATGATAGGCACCATTATCTCCACAGCGTGCACTTTGCAAACTGGAGAAACCTTCCTTCTCTAATATCTTAACAGTCTCATCCACGTCATCCACGTCGCTAACTAAGAAGTTTATGTGGTGAACTCCTTCCCCGTGCTCCATCAGGAAATCGCGATAGATCGAGTCTCCATCAAGGTGTTCAATTAACTCAAACTCCACCGCCCCTACCTGAGTCATGGCTAACCTCACCCTAGCCCAAGCTGGCTTACCATGATATTTATAATCATAAACTAGAGGAGCCTCCCAGGCATATACATTCCAGGGCCCAATACCGAAGATGTTCCAGTAGTTCTCCATGGTCTCTTGTATGTCCTTAACCACAAGGGTCACCTGATTAATCCCCTTAACCTTAACCTTGGCTTGGCTCTCGTGTGCTGTCTCCGGATAGCGAGTAGGTTCCACACCTATGCTATCAGGCACATGAATCACTTCCCAAATAGCACGGAGGGGTTTAGTATCAATGTAATTATAGGCGCCGTTGTATTCGGTGGGTCCGAAGTGCCCGCCTTGCAGGCTAGGGAAACCTTCCTTAGTCAGTATTTCCACGGTCTCATCCACATCGTCAACTAAGAACCCCAGGTGGTGGAGTCCTTCCCCGCGCTCCATTAAGAAATCCTGAAAGACGGAGTCTCCATCAATGGGCTGGCACAACTCTAACACCACCGCTCCTACCTGGGCCAGGGCTATCTTTTCTCTGGCCCAAGCTGGCTTACCATGATATGTACGAGCATAGACTAAAGGAGTCTCCCAGGCATAAATATCCCACGGGCCAATGCCTAAGATATTCCAATAGTTCTCCACCACGGCCTGCAAGTCGTTAACCACAAGGGCTACCTGACTAATCCCTGTAACCTTGACTTTGGCTGGGCTTGTTTGTGTCATGTTGTGTATCCTCCCTATAATCTTTAACTACTCAGTTGCATTCTTCAACATTCCGCTGATACTTAATACCTTGGTTCAATTAGTGAAACATACAGGTTGTCCGGCTCAACATTTACACCTCTACACGTTTACCCTCCTTCCTTTTTAATAAGCTCTTGTATTTGTATAGTAACGACTTGTTATCCTTATTTCATTTTATAGTCTTCTTGTAACCCTTCCGCTGGTTAGTGTATTTTTTCTCGATCCCTCTCAGACTTTATAGGGTACATATTCTAAGCCGAGCGATTCAGCGACAAATCTATTAGTGATTCTACCTTCAAACACATTTAGCCCTTTCCTTAACGCTTCGTCGTTCCTCAGGGCTTCTCGGTAACCCAAATTGGCTAACTTTAACGCATATGGCAAAGTGGCATTGGATAAGGCTATGGTAGAAGTCCGAGGAACAATTCCTGGCATATTGGTAACACAATAGTGGATAACACCGTGAACGATATAGATAGGGTCACTATGGGTGGTAGGATGAGTAGTCTCGACACATCCTCCTTGGTCCACAGCAACATCGACAATAACCGAGCCGTGTTTCATAGTTTTGACCATATCTTCAGTAACCAGAATAGGCGCCCTTCCACCTTTGCGTAAAACAGCTCCGATGACTACATCTGCCTCCTTAACAGCAGTAGCAATATTATACTGATTTGAAGCTACTGTCTCAACACGGCCTTGTAACACTTCGTTCAGGCAAGACAAACGCCTCATGTCTGTATCAATAACGGTAACATGGGCCCCTAGTCCCAAAGCTATCTTGGCAGCATTGGTGCCAACGACACCAGCGCCCAGAATGACCACGTTGCCAGGTGGTATCCCAGTGACACCACCGAGCAATTTCCCACAGCCTTGATGTGTTCTCCAAAGATAAGTGGCCGCTACCTCAGCAGCTAGTACGCCGCCAACCTCACTCATTGGACTGAGCAGCGGCAGAGAGCCATCGGGTAACTCTACCGTCTCATAGCCTATAGCAACTACTTCCCTATCCATAAGGACAAGCGCTAGTTCTTTAGCAGTGGCTAGGTGAAGATAGGCAAAGAGAAGTTGACCTTTTTTGAGCAACGGATACTCACTAGGGACAGGTTCTTTGACATGATAAATCATATCTGCTCGGTTCCAGACCTCCTCAGCTGTGCTGATTACAGTGGCCCCGGCCTTGATATACTCTTCGTCAGCAAAACCACTCCCCTCTCCAGCCATAGTCTCAACCAATACCTGCTGGCCAGACTTAATAAGCTCTTCTACTGCTGTAGGTGGAGCCGCAATCCTATACTCCTCGTTTTTTACTTCCTTAGGAACACCGATAATCATCTTGAATGTCCTTTCTAATTTCAGCCATAACCACGCCCTATTAAGTAACCTCCGGTGCTGGTGGTACTGGCATTACTGTTAGTAAGGGCACAAACATGGCTGAAGTTGTAGAAAGACAAACCGGCAGAGTCAGTCACACCAGCACCGGGGTCCTTAAAGAAAGGAGAAAAGAATGAAGAAGGGCTCGCCAATGCACCCATACTTTGGGTTCTCGTGCCCTTCGCTTGACTTATCTTCAGGATTGCTTTACAATGACGGCGGTTATGCATTACCTTCTCTCGTTGGAGACAAAGTTCCGCTGCTATAGGTCTGTGCTGTCTCACCACTTAGGGTTTCTTCTCGACCAATCTTCCTCTCTAACACAGCTTCAATCCGCCTCAGCTTTCCCTCGCTTTACTCAGGCAAGCATTTTGCCAAAATGGCTTCCCTCTTTGCCGGATAATTTTACGAAAGCCGACTTATTTAAAATTTTATATCACAAACTAATATTTTGTCAAGCCATTTTTTGCATATTTGTTACGAAAAACGGCTTACTAAGGCGGGGAAGTGAACTCCATTCGGATTACCAGCTGAACCGCTAATTCGAGTCTATTGCCACTCCTTCTTGAAAGGCTTCACAAAACGGTAAAACGGTGATACAATCTCTTTCGAACCAATGACGACAAGCGTCCATTGTGGGGTTTAGACGATGGACAAACTTGATCAGAAACTGATAGAGGAGCTCCAAAAAGACGGAAGGGCGAGCCATATTAGACTCGCTAGTATGCTAGGCGTAAGTGAGGGCACCGTACGGAAGAGGCTGGCGAAGCTTTTGGCTAGGAACATCATAAGAGTGGCAGCCATTCCGAATCTGAGTGCATTGGGTTATAACTTAACAAGTGTCATAGGTATTCAGGTCAGGATGACGGACTTAAGAATGGTAGCGGATGCTCTGGCTAGAAAGGCTAATGTATGCCGGCTGGCTTTTGTCGCTGGGAGGTATGATCTCATAGCCATTGTAGTGAGCCAGTCACACAAAGCGCTCTCTGACTTTATTGAGAAGGAAGTCTCTACCATCCCTGGCGTTACAAGAACTGAAACATTTGTAAACTTGGATGTTATTAAGGGGGAGTGGGCAGGAATAGATACTGCTCAACTCATTAGCACCATCGAAAGTTCCTTGCCTGGGAAGGAACAAAAGGGAGAGTAGCAGAGTTTATTGTCATAAGTAAGCTACAGTAGCCCTTCACCCGTTGAAACTCCACCGAGCTACAAGGTTGTGTGTTCTAATCCAAAATCTTCTCACAGATCGGGATTTCCCCTCTCGCGTCCCAGAAGGTAGTAGAGCCACCTACAGTTAAAGACCCCGCCCTTCACAAAGGTCTTAACACCACCATGAGGTATGTCATGATTGAGAACAAGGAGCAGGCTGAAGCCATTGATAGGCTAGAGTTTGGGATTCTTTGAGGCTGTACCTTGAGAACAGGTGAAAAGAGGGGGACCGCGACCTCTCTTTAGTCAGCGTAAAAAAGTGGTCTCAGTTGCTCTTCAGGAATATATCTGATGGCCTGTCTGAAAATAGCCCTCAGGGTACCTTTATCCAGCTCTCTATGCCGGGGGATGGTCAGGATTTGTTTGGTTCCATCAGGCAAAATCCTTCTCAGCTTGGCGTGGCTTCCCCTCTGCGAAGCAACTTCAAAGCCAAATTGAGAAAGGATTCTGATAACATCTTCGCCAGTCAGAGTTCTAAGCTTGGGCATGGGCTGGCTCGAGCTCAAAATTGGCTAGGATAGAAAAGTCAGGAAGGATGTCCCAATCTTCTAAGTTTTCTCCCTCCAGATGTAGGTCAATTGCTTCCCTTATGTTCGCTGCTACCTCGTCCAGGGTTTTACCTTGGGTAACCACCGGCAGGTCAGCGCACTCGGCGACGTAGTACTTCTCTCCTTTATAGACCCTGACTTGGACGATCTTCTTCATAGGCTTAAACTCCCGCAAGTTAATACCTGTCTCATTTATAGGACTTCCCAAAAGGAATGTCAAGGCCAAAGCTAGGTCAGCAATTTGAGGGTTCACCTGGTTTGCTTGCTGTACAAAGCGTCAGTTCGCCTGAGGCCACCATGGTCAACCTGATACCGAAGTCCCTCGGAGGCTAGGGTAACAAAGTGAGTGAATGTGACATTATGGATTTCTGTTCAATGGGTAACAAAATAAGCAAGTGTGACCCCAGAGATATCGCCTTTGCCGGTTAATAGCCAAAGCTTAACCAAGTCGGCACAGCTTGCTGAGACTTTCTAAAGCGGGAAGGACAAAGCGTTGACAGTATGACGAAAGTCGACCTTTCCGACCCCAACAGAATTCTCCAGGATATGACGGGTGGTACAAGACGCAGGTTACGAATTTGAGTCCACCTCTTTGATATCTGCCGAAATATTGGGACTGGCCGAGCGGAATCCAACTTCCAGCATTATTCCACTCTCTCAGCGGATAATTGAAGGCACTTTTGGACTGGAAAACAATCACTGTTGGCTCAAGTACCTCAATAGCCTTTTTGAAGTGGTTTAGGCAATATTGTCGCATCGCCGGTGACGATTTGTCTGAGTTGCTATTAGCTCCCTTCAATACGGATGAGCATATAAGAAGATTGACTAGAGCAAAATAATCGAAGATGTGTCTCTCCTCGCCTCTCTCCACAATGAATTCACCACTCCTATCATCGTATGCTGCTATTCTTTCCCGTCCTTTAAATAGTCGCCTCACAATGAGCGTCGTGCCCCTCATATGATGATTTCTGTTCTCGAAATTGTTCTCCAAGCCAGACCGACGGTATATTACGTCATAGCGATCTTCCATATCAGTAAACCGTTTCTGGGAGCCTTCGGATATACCTGCAATGATTAAGCGTAATGGTTTACCATCTACATTCGAATCATACCTCTTACCCACATAGGGAAGTTGTCCGTAATAGAAGGCTTTATCGTTAGCTAAGCTAGCTTGACACTTTGGAGGAACTTGCACCTAGGATATCCGCGACGTTTGAAGATTTCGTTATGATAATACTCAGCAAGTCTACCAATTCGCTTTCGCGTTTTTTCTTTGTTTGAACTCAAATTCAACAATGACATTTGCCTACGCATCAATAGTGGACACCTAAATTATGCTATACACCCAATTGTTCAATGCTTGTGGCGTAGAGCAAGCCGGGAGAACATCACAGTGAGTCAGGTTACTGGTACGGCTCTAAGACCAGTAACGTGCGTGCCCCTTCAGCGCAGTTTTGACCACATTCACCCACTTTGCTGCCCTTCTGACTATGGGAACATCGGCCTGTTTACAAAACAGCAAGCTCTTTTCAAAAGCTTTCACACCGAATTCAATCCGTATGAAATCGTTCTCGAATCCATACCGTTAGGCTATTACCTTCTCTTGCCCACAAGCTGTGCCTTATCAAGTACCTCACTCTCCCGACGAATTCTACTTCTATTTCTTTCGCCGAAGAAACTTGCTGGGTTGCGACTACCGGCTCGAGTTTCGTGCCAATTCCTTCGATGATGAAGATGCTGTCCTTAATTGCGCCTTTGAATTCCTCTTGATTCCCAAACTGATCCAAATCTTTGCCTCCGAGATCCACTACACATAGAACATACCGGTCACTATTACTAACAGCTATGGCTGCTTGGGCCTCTGTCATCCGCACCTCGTTTTCCCTAGTTGCTTTTACCTCGACAAGATACAAAAGGTCGTGGGCTTCTAATTCTATGCTGCCAAGGTCATCTGGTTCGACATCGCCCTTATAGTAAGCGTCGAAATCGTACCCCTTGTAAACAGGGACTATATCGAAGGCCAGATTGTGAAAGATTTGCTCGACGATTGCTTGAATCGCTTCCCCAAACTCTTTGTTCCTTCGGACTACTATTCGAGTTTTGAGGCGTTCATTTGCTATGTCTACAATCGTTGAAAGCTCGTGCTCCGAGCCTACAATCGTTTCCAATATGCCCAAGTCTTCCTCACTCGCTTGAGCAACTATTGTCGCCAACTGGTCCCGGATGCTCTCCTCTCTCGTTTTATCTCCTTCGCTTCGCCGCCGGATTTGAAGTTCAAGCGTATTAAAGCCCAAGTGTTTCAGAAGCTGAATGTTATCGTCTTCTCGTATAATCTCGTTGAGCCCGTCTCCCAAAAGTTCCTCGAGGTTTTGTGCCGATGCTGCCTGCGGCTCATAATCCTCTGACTCTTCGTCACCCTTTCTGACTGGAACCCACTTTTTTGTCTTTAGAAGAGCAAGCCACTCGCAGGGAAGAAGAGTGTGGGGACTGCCACAGGAGCATTCCACAGTCACCGTTTCCTTCCAATTGCTATCGCGAGGAAGAACATAGTCGAAAAGAAGCCCTAAGAACCTCTTGGCTCTCCTCGGGTCTGATCCTAGAGCGCCAATCAACTCGGGATTCATGAAGGCGATTGCGCTGACCTTGTGCCCCTCTGGCAAAGCAAATTTGTGCTTCTCTCTTCGCCTTCCAGCCGAGGGCGTATCCATCAATGAGTCGATCTCCCTTGTATCGAACTCTACTTGTGAGAACCACACCAAAACGCTGTCATAAATGAGGCCCCATTCTGCAAGCCTCATAATCAGTCTCGCTGTTTCCTCGTCACTCAAGCCGGCTGTGTAAGTCTCGGACAAGAATCGAGACCTCTCGAACTCGAAGACTTCCTTGAATGCACGGAGGCATTCCTCTCACAGGGATGGAGGCAGGATGAATAAAGGCTTAACGGATGCTTTCTGTATGTAGTTATCCTCGGCCAGAACAGGTAATTGGATTGCGAGAGTACTTTTCTCTGGCCTTTTTAACGCGAGCCAGACCAGTAAGTCCCGACAAGCCTCTATCTGTGAGGCCTCTGTCAACCTTGTTCCCTCTGCCCAGTTCATTTTTGATATTAACCCCTGGATCACACTATCTTCATCATATTCACCCTGAACTTTTCTCTCGAGAAAATCCGTTAGGACATGTGGCTCAAGCAGAAGTGCTGCAATATTCCAGCCAACATTGCCTGCGATACCTTTCAGGTCACTGGGAATATTCTTATCTCTATAGAGTTCGTGCGGTGACTTAAACACTCCCTCCTGATTTGGCAGAAGATGGTACAGATAGTCGTCCGGAACAGCTGTGTCGGTATTCCTTTCATATTCTGCCAGCAATTCGATAAAATCACGGAGCCAATTAAACACGGCATCTGTGTCAGTCTCAAACTCACCCTTTTGAGCAAGCACTTCAACATTGCCAGCCTCCCTGATCTTTTCAGTCAGTCCGCTAACATCGAACACCTCAAATTCTGATTCGCCCAAGATTCGGTTCCAATTTCGGATAATAACTTGCCAGTCGTTCGCGACCTGCTTCTCTGGTAGGTAGCATAACTTTGTCCAAAGGTTCCAGCTTTTTCCCAACGATACTTCTTCGCTACCAGTATCCTCTTCTGGGCCGGGGTATTTCAGAAGCGGCACTGGGAAGCCGATTTGTTCCGGACTACATTTCTGTCCGTCTTCTCTGGCGACTATCGCCTTTTCTTTCAGGCTATGGATGACCTCCTGAAATTGTTCGTTCCACCATTCCGCTCCAGATACCTCAGAATCTTCATCAAGTCGCTCTAAGCGAGCCAAGAGATGAGCATTGGCCCACCCTTGATTCGCCGCATACTCTGCTAGGGAAACAATGAGAGGAAGAGCTCGCTTTATCATGTCTTTGTTTGCTTCCACTTCCCGTGAGTTGCCCGACAGTAGAATGTCATCACGGTCTTTTGAAGGCTCGAACCTGCCACCTAGAACGACAGGCAGACCTATCTTTGAACTTTTGCCAACAAGGGGATATGGGTAGAAGAGCCTTGGCACGTCCCACGAGGGAGGCACTAAGGCGTACGAGCCATCGCCCTGAGGCCTAGCCTCTATCATGCAATGGATCTCATTCCTTGGGTCAGAAAGTTTGATAATGGCAACCTCCGTTTCTCCTTTTCTGTCAGACAACAATTCTGAGACCCTAATTGGAATGATGTTGACCACATTTTGCCTTCCTTCCTCTCCTCTCTCCCAGACTTGAACAGAGCCGTTTGTAGCCACATTCACGGACTTCAAATGGGGCACAAGAGCCAGCACATAGGGGATGAGACTTCCAAGGCTTTGCAGTCCTTGTTCTGCTGCATCCTTTGCCCCTACGTCTGAAAGTGAATAGCTGAAGCGAGCTTGTGGCTTGGCAGCGGCAGAGCGGTTGAGAGCCTGGTAGACAATATTGATGTTCTTCAGAATCTCGTCTTCCGTGCCCGAGCGGTCCAGAGTGAACTCAAAGTCTTGAATACTCTCGCTAGCCGTTCTTGCCTTTCCTTCAACTTGAACCTGTTTCGACAAGATACGGGTCACTAAAAATCCAATTCCGAATCTTCCTCCGTGCCTTGATTCAGGCGTGAATGCTGGCTTGGATGAACCTCCAAGAACAAGAGCCGCTAAATCCTCTGTAGAGAAAGGCCCGCCAGAATGCTCAAAAACAAGTTTGTCGTTTTGGAGTGACACCTTGACCTTCACCTGGATGGTTCCTTCCTCTGTGAGGCCAGAGTCGCCAGCGTTCTGAACCAATTCCCAGATCCAGTGTTTTTCAGCTATTGACCGCTTTCCGCTCCATTCTCGAATTGCTGTGTAAATGTCCCGCACGGCGGTCTTGCGTCCTTGGACTACTTCTTGCTCCTGTACTTCTTGCCCAAGACCCTTCTGCATCACTACCGTATCCTCCTCAGCAGCAGTTCCATCTCTTCTACGCTCTCCATTCTACACCCGTGGTTCCATGGTAGCAATGGGGACGAAAGAGCGAGGTGATCCAAGGTTGCACTACTCGTCATTTTGTGTAGGCGTATCTGGGAGTACAGTCCCCGTGAGGCGGTAGGGTGAGCAGTGGTGTACATTAATCTATTTCGCTAATACTTTGAGGCTCCTATCTCCTCCATCTTCCCGGTGATAACAAAGACCACCCGCTCACAGATGTTAGTTACCCTATCGGCACTGCGCTCCAAGTTGTGAGCTACCCAGATGAGCCGAGTAGCCCTGGTAATGGTTTTGGGGTCCTCAGCCATAAAGGTGAGCAACTCTCTAAAGACCTGGTTATAGAGGTTGTCCACCTCATCATCTTCAGCGGCAATTTGCTTGGCGGCATCAGCATCGCGGTTGACAAAGGCATCCAGACTCCGGCGCAGCATTTGGTTTGTCTTTTCCGCCATGCGTGGCAGGTCAATTAGTGGCTTTAATGGGGGCTCATCGCCTATCATTATCACTATCTTGGCTATACCCTCAGCGTGGTCGCCGATGCGCTCCAGTTCAGATATGATATTAAGTACGCAAATAATCATGCGCAGGTCACTGGCCATGGGTTGTTGGGTAGCCGTGAGCTGAATGCACTTCTCTTCTATGTCAAACCTCTTCTGGTTTATCTTCATATCATCGGCGATTATCTGATGCGCCAGTGCCAGGTCTCTCTTCTTGAGCGCTTCTATGGAGCGGCTGATAGCCTTCTCTACCATACTTCCCATAGCTAGAACATCGTCCTGAATTTCCCTCAGTCTTTTATGAAAGGTTGTCCTTATTTCCATTATTAAAACCTCCCCCGGCCTTTAGCCAAATCGGCCGGTAATGTAGTCTTCAGTGCGTTTATCCCTGGGATTGGTGAAGAGTTGGGATGTGGGGCCATATTCTACCAGTACCCCAGCTCGGTCTTCCTCCATCATAATGAAAGCCGCCATGTCCGATACCCTGGCCGCCTGCTGCATGTTGTGGGTGACTATGACCACAGTGTAATCTTCAGCCAGGCTTTTCATCAAGTCCTCGATTTTGAGGGTAGCTACGGGGTCAAGAGCACTGCAAGGTTCATCCATCAGTATAACCTCGGGTTCAACAGCCAACACCCGGGCAATACATAGCCGTTGCTGCTGTCCTCCAGAGAGAGCTAAGGCAGGCTGGTCCAGTTTATCTTTAACCTCGTCCCAGAGTATCGCCTGCTGAAGACTCTTCTTGACAATGTCTTCAAGCTCGCTTCGGCTCTTTTTGCCATGCCGCCTCGGGCCAAAAGCCGCATTCTCGAATACCGACATGGGGAAGGGATTAGGCTTCTGGAATACCATGCCTACCCTTTTTCTGAGCTCAACAACGTCAATAGAGTCCTCATAAATGGGGATATCATCAATCTTAACCAGTCCTTCCACTCTGGCGCCGGTAATGAGGTCATTCATTCGGTTGAAAATGCGGAGGAAAGAAGACTTGCCACAGCCTGACGGACCAATTACAGCCGTAATGGCGCGCTCTGGTATGTCCAGGGTAATGTTTCTCAGTGCCTGGAAGGAACCGTAATAGAGGTTTACCCTTTCCGTTTTAAGTTTTACCTTATCATACGGAGCCTTCTTGTCTGCCGACAACAAATAATTTACATTCATAGCTATACCCTCCTTCGACGGACCCGCAGTCTGATAACGGTGGCCAGGATGTTAAAAGATAGCACCACCCCTAGCAGGACTAGGGCAACGCCCCACATTGTACCCTCAGGCACACCGGGAACATGAGCGGCCACGGTATAAAGATGATAGGCTAAGGCCATAAACTGGTCAAAGGGGGAATGGGGCAAGCCGGGAAGGAGAAAGGCAGCCCCTACCACCAGTATTGGAGCCGTCTCCCCTGCGGCACGGCAAATCGCCAAGATAGCCCCGGTAACTATTCCAGGTAGAGCCTGAGGCAGAACTACGTATCTTACCGTCTGCCACTTGGTGGCTCCAATGGCTAGACTGCCCTCTCTATGTTCACGAGGTACCGCCAATAGCGCTTCCCTTGAAGTGGTAATAATCATCGCCAGAGCCTGGCAGGCTAAAGTCAGGCTGGCGGCTAGCAGTGACATACCAAACTGAAATGCCAGAACAAATAGACCCAGCCCGAAGAGTCCGTAGACGATACTGGGCACACCAGCCAGATTCAGGATAGCCATATTGATGAGCCGGGTTAGCCGGTTGTCTCTGGCATACTCGGCAAGGTAAATCCCGGCCAGTATCCCTACCGGCAGCGAGAATAGGACCGTACCCAGCATAAGATAGAAAGTGCCAACAATGGCTGGGAAAATACCACCAGCCTTACCTGCCTGGGCTGGTGGCTGGGTCAGGAACTGTAAGTCAATAGTGCCGGCACCATTAACGATAATTTGGATAATGATAAACAGGACCGGGATGAGAACAGCAACAGTAGCCAAGCCAAACAACCCGAAGGCGATGCGCTGTGATAAATGGCGTGATATCTTAGCCTTCTGCATTATTTAAGACCTCGCAAACTTTCGTTTCTGACGCTCAAGCACCCTGTCGGCAATTACGTTAACCGCCAGGGTCATGATGAATAGGACCAATCCAATAGCAAATAACGCCTGGTACTGCAGCCCGCCACGGACGGCATTACCAATCCCGGAGGCAATAGCTGCCGTCATCGGCATCATGGGCTCAGTTGGTGAATGGGGTACTGCCAGAGCACCGCCAGCTACCATAAGGACGGTCATCGTCTCGCCGATGGCACGTCCTACCCCAAGCATAATGGCGGCGGTAATGCCGGATAGTGCGGCGGGAATAGATACATGCCTTACCGTTTCCCACTTGGTAGCACCTAGAGCATAGGCTGCCTGCCTAAACTCGTCAGGCACAGCCCGCAACGCGTCCTCGGAGACACTGACAACTATAGGCAGGCTCATCATTGACAGCATAATGGCTGCGGTAAACCCACAAAGCCCAGTGTTAAGCTTGAACATGCTCTGGACCAGCGGCGATAGGAGCATGAGACCGATAAATCCCATCACCACTGACGGAATTCCCGCTAATAATTCAATGATGGGTTTCACCGTTTCCCTAACCTTTGGTGAGGCTACCTCAGCTAGGTAGGCGGCACAGCCAACACCAATCGGCACCGCTATAGCCGTTGCCACCAGGGTAATCATCATAGTGGAGACAAAGAAGGGCATTATGCCAAAGGTGGGTGGGTCAGAGACGGGGTACCACTTGGTGCCGAGGAAGAATTCCCAGGGAGAAGTATAAAAGAAGGCTGGCACGCCCTCTCGCAGCAGGAGAATAACAATACCCAATAGGATGACTATGGCTAGTATCCCAGCCAGAAAAATCCAGCTCTCAATAAACTTTTCGCCTAACCGCCTCCGCCGCCGGAGCCCCCTTTTAGCATTGGCTTCGGCAGCGGTGGCTGAAGCTCCCCGCTGCAGCATGGGACAATCTCTTCTTTCAGCTAGTTTGCCCTAAATAGGGCGTTTATTTATTATATTATTATATTCTTTTAGGGTAGTGGCACATAGCCTACTTCGGTGACCTCTTGTTGACCTACTGATGAAAGGCAATATTCGATAAAAGCCTTGATAATGCCAGTGGGTTCTCCGTCAGTGTAATACAGGAGCGGTCGAGCAATAGGATACGTTCCGTCTAAAGCCGTTTCAACACTAGGCAAGACCGCCAGGTCACCGGCTGTCTTCTTGATTGCCAGAGGCTTTACCTCATCAGTCACATAGCCCAGTCCAGGGTAGAAGATGGCGTTTGGATTTTTAGCCGTCTCATCTACTCCTTCCTTCGTTGAAGGCAGAAGCAGCAC